>JAEEGK010023334.1_pt1 | contig 12913 bp, 9 predicted proteins | sample 8958771 | NCBI WGS metagenome assembly JAEEGK01 (sample SAMN16246547, study PRJNA631951) | gut metagenome | biome: gut microbiome; feature: rumen; material: SC-attached | host: Bos | place: Iran: Karaj | collected 2018-10 | reverse complement strand
TTTCGCGTGCCAACCTACAGAACAATTCGCTTGCAAAGAGCACATCGCTGCTTTTGTAGGAAATAAAAATTTCGCCCATTCGACGCTTTTCGAGAATCATCTTGCGGAAAGGACTGTCCATATCAGTGGAGGTGAGCAATGTGTAAATGTGGTCCATGAATGCCCAAACATCATTATGCATGCATACGCCACGACGACGCAAGTATTCTTTCAAGTGCTGGTCGGCAGGGTTGGTGGGACTAAATAGAGTGGCCAGATTATCCTTGGTGAGAATACTGCCGTCTGAATCCTTTGCCCCTTCGCGATCGGAGTCGTTAAAACCTCGGGTCAAAATGTACCAAAAAAAGCGGAAATACCAGTCGTCGAACTTGCAACCCAAAGCAAGCATCCTTTTCTTTTTCAGGAATGGAACAATGTGCCGGTTGTCAAGGTCTTTCATCCATTTCTCAATGTAACGTATAGCATCCACGTCGGTCTCCATGAAACCTTTTGGCTTCTCGCGACCCCAGACGACCTTGCCGAACACATAAAACAAAGTGGGTTGCTCGTATTTGTTCACCCTACTTGCCTCAAGCGCACTCTGAAAGTCTTTGAGCGACTGATTATCACTAATATTAACGATACGCAACTCATCACCCCAAATGTCACGCATAAGGGTCTCCACATAACCGTCGATAGTCGTGGTGAGCACGAACTTGAACAGTTTAGAACGCAGTAGTTGGGTTAGTTCATGAGAAATATCGCTTAATTCATAGTCGATACCGTCAGCCAGCAGCGAATAGATTGGGTCTCGCTTGTCGGAAGGCGTGCCTCTAATGACATCAGTAAAATCCTTGTGGTCAACAAAATCCGCTCTTTCCTTTCGCCTATCGTTGTTGATCTCGTTGATGATATACCTGTTGATATCGCCGTCTGTCTGTGGAAATTTGGCACGATTGAGAATCACTCCGCTTCCAACAACAAGGATGTATTCATTGTTAAACACGCCGTCAACAAACGACTGTTCATCAAAAAACTCGCTTGTTTCTTTTTGACTGCAGTTGATGTCTTTCGGTTTTCTTGCCATGGCTTTTGCATTATTAGGACCGTGTTATAAATAATTGCTAAGAAACTATTTAAAGACGAATAAAAAAGAATTTGTATGGACCACAATATAAAAGTTACATAAATTATAAATAATCAATATGTTAATTGGAAATTCATTCGTATTTTTTTGTTTCCAATCATTTAGACATGAATAGAGAATCCCAACTAACTTTACCGATAATCAGTTGCAAATATGCAAAAAAATCTGGAACCAACGACAAGAAAAAGAAAAAATCCGCTCAAGTAGTTTAGTATTGAACAGCCACCTATCATTGCCCATTGAAAGGTTCAGGCCATTCAAGCGTTCCCACTATACGGCTATGCATGTCAGCCGTAAGATTGTCGTAAGATTTACCTTGGTTACTTGGGAGTGCCTTAACCATGGCCTGTCGGGCAGCCAGCCAACGAGAAAAAGCCTGACGGAGGTCTTCCTTTTTCTTTTCCACCTCCGCAGCATCAGGGACAAGTTCAGGGTTTTCATCCGCATCTTCAGGCACAGATTTTTCCTTCAACCAATCCTCCCATTGCTTCGTAGTCACCGTTTCGCCCTGCTGCTGATAGCTCTTGCCTCCTAAAATAATGTTGCGTTCATCCGCCAATTCTGCCACGCGGGACTTGGCCAGGCAACTGTAATAATTATCGATTTCCATGATTTTCATGGAATACCAGTTTTGTGTGTAAGAGACATCGCGCCAAAAAGCAAAACGAGCCTCATTGAGTTGATACCATGCCTCATATTCTTCCCGACCAAGAGCTTTAAGGTTTTGTGGAAGAGCATCGAGCCATTGCCTGTAGGCTTCAATGACATAATAGTATTCAATCGTAGCATAAACATCACTCATCGCATTCATCTCAATTTGAGACCATGACGTATATTTGTCCATAATGCGACCAATTTCATTCAGCGCAGAGTCATGAGGCACTTCCGGAACATTCACACAAAACGTATCAAGTGTTGCATTGACTGCGACGGCCCACTGTAACATATCCATGGCGTCACCCTTCTCTGCCACAACTTCATTCATACGCATAAACCTATTGGCCAACTCGAAAGCGCATGAATCACGATGGGCTTCAAAATCACTGTCAACTATTTCTGAATCGTCAGGACCACCATCTGTATTACCGTAATTATATAACCAATCCTCAAATGAATGGACTTTCGCCAACGACAAGAGCGTCTCTGCGCTAAAAGGACTATCTAAAAGGACTTCCTTATTAAAAGTCATACTATCCAAGCGTATGGGATCTGGGGTAACAACCTGAACGGTGTCCTTATCATTTGAATTACCAGCATTCAAATCAGCAGTATTCAAATCACCAGCATTCGGCTTCGTGCCACAACTGGATACAGCAAACACAACAATAATCGCAAAAAGTACCTTTTTCATCATAACAACTCTATTTAAAAAACAATCCACTCCAAAAGGGATCAATTCATTAATTGTCTCAAAACTGTTGTAAACTGTTCAATATCTTCTTCAGTGGTGTCAAATGCACACATCCACCGCACCACATCGGCGTCCTCGTCCCAGTCGTAGAAGAAATAATGGTTCTGCAGTTCCTTCCAGACCTTGCGGGGCAACTGGGCAAAGACGCCATTGGCCTGCACGGGATAGACGACCTTCACGCCTGGGATGTCTTTCACCGCCTTATACAGCAACTGCGCCATCTTGTTGCTGTGCTCGGCATTGCGACGCCATAGGTCATTCTCAAAATAGGCATCAAACTGCGCCGCGATGAAGCGCATCTTGGAACAAAGCTGCATGGCCTGCTTGCGACGGTATTTGAAATCAGGACAAATGTTGGGATTGAGAAGCACCACCGCCTCCCCCATCATCAGGCCGTTCTTGGTGCCACCAAACGAGACAGCATCCACGCCAAGGTCGGTGGTCATCTCCTTGAAGGTGCAACCCAAGGCCACAGCGGCGTTGCCCAAGCGAGCACCATCAATGTGCACATACATATTGTATTCCTTTGCAAGACCCACGATAGCCTTAATTTCATCCAAGGTATACAAGGTGCCTAATTCCGTTGGCTGAGTGATGCTAATGACCTTGGGTTGACTATGATGCTCGAAACCGAAGCCGTGCAATCGAGTCTTAATCAAGGCCGGTGTCAACTTGCCATCAGGTGTGTCGACCGTCAGCAGGCGGCAGCCCACGATACGTTGCGGCGCGCCACATTCGTCCACGTTGATATGGGCGGTCTCGGCACAGACCACGGCCTCATGGGAGTTGAGCATGGCATCGATGCACAAAGTGTTGCATCCCGTGCCGTTGAAGGCGAAGAACACCCTCGCCTGCTCTCCAAACTGCTCCTGGAACCGCCGTTCCGTCGCAGCACAATATTCATCATCGCCGTAGGCCACCGCGTGTTCCTTGTTCACGCGGGCGATGGCTTCTAAAACCTCGGGACAAACGCCCGAATGGTTGTCGCTTCCGAATGCTCGTTTCATTATCAGTTGTTCAGTTATCAGTTGACTCGAGACAGAGCCTATACCGTCATTGCGGACTTGATCCGCAATCTCCTGAATAAAAGTGGTTTCCATCTCGTTCAGGAGATGGCGGATGTCCCTCCGCCATGACGGTCATAGAAAGTATCGTTTTCTAATACAACAGGGTCTCGCGTCTGATTAAACCATCTTTTTTGCTTCTTCCAGAATCATATTGGCAAAACGCTCCGCCTCGGCCTCGGTCTTGCCTTCGCTATAAATACGGATAATCGGTTCAGTGTTCGACTTGCGCAGATGCACCCAACCTTCCTCGAAATCAATCTTCACGCCGTCGATGGTGGTCACCTGCTCGTCCTTGAACTTCTCGGCGAACTTGGCCAAGATGCCATCCACATCGGTGGTAGGCGTCAACTGGATCTTGTTCTTCGACATGAAATAAGCAGGATAATCCTTCTTCAACTCGGAACACTTCACCTTCTTCTCGGCCAATTGCGTCAAGACCAGCGCCGTGCCGACGAGAGCACCGCGGCCATAATGCAACTCGGGATAGATGACACCGCCGTTGCCTTCACCACCGATGACAGCACCCACTTCCTTCATCTTCTCCACCACGTTGACCTCGCCCACGGCAGCAGCAAAGTACTGCTGTCCATGCTTTTGCGTCACATCACGTAAAGCGCGGGTTGAAGAGAGGTTACTCACCGTCGGGCCAGGCGTATGCTTCAGGATGAAGTCGGCCACCGAGACCAAAGTGTATTCCTCGCCAAACAATTCGCCGTCCTCCTTGACGAAGACCAGACGGTCCACGTCAGGGTCGACGACCACGCCAAAGTCGCAACCTTGCTCCTTGACATAGCGGCAGATGTCGGTAAGGTTCTGTGCCAACGGCTCGGGCGTGTGGGCAAACCTGCCCGTAGACTCGCAGTTGAGTTCCAGCACTTCCTTCACGCCTAAGGCACGCAACATCTTTGGGATGGCAATGCCACCCGTCGAGTTGACCGCATCCACCGCCACTTTGAAGTTTGCTTTTTCAATCACTTCCTTGTTGACCAAAGGCAGTTGGCACACCATGTCGACATGCTTGTCCATCCAGCCGTCAACCTGTTGATAACTGCCGATTTCCTCAATCGGGACAAAGTCGAAATCATCCTTGGCAGCCACATCAAGCAACCAGGCGCCTTCAGCAGCGGAGATGAACTCACCCTTCTCATTGAGAAGCTTCAATGCGTTCCATTGGGCAGGATTGTGGCTGGCAGTAAGGATAATGCCAGCATCGGCTTTCAACCCAGTAACAGCGATTTCGGTAGTAGGCGTAGTACTCAACCCGATGTCAAGCACGTCTGCGCCCATGGCCTGCAAGGTGCCACAAACCACCTGGTTCACAAGAAAGCCTGAAAGACGGGCGTCACGGCCCACCACGATCTTGGGGCGTTTCACCCCTTTATGATGTTGCACGAATTTGACAAAAGCAGCGGTGAGCTTCACCATGTCGATTGGCGTGAGGTTGTCGCCCGGTTGGCCGCCAATGGTACCACGAATGCCGGATATGGATTTGATGAGTGTCATTTATGTTGATTGTTTAATTGTTGAATTGATAATTCGACGTAGTCAATTGTTGAATTGAAGAATCGATGTTAGTAGAGACGACGGTTTATCGCGTCTCACAATTATTTGTTAATTGCAAAATCCAAAATAATCGGATAATGGTCCGAAGCCTTGTATTTATAGCGTCTAAAATCAAGCGGCGTCACGCCGTCTTTCGCCCAGATATAGTCGATGCGCAGCAGGGGCAACTTGCCTGCATAAGTCGGCTTGATGCCGCGTCCCGCCTTAGTGAAAGTGTCGACAAAACCTGCCTTCTGCATTTGGCGGTAGTTGTACGACAGCGGCGGTTCGTTGAAGTCACCGCACACAATGACTGGACCTTCGATAGGCGGCATCCCTTCAAGCACCGTCTGAAGTTCCTCGCTGCGTCTCTGGAAAGCAAGACCCAACTTGTACAGGACCCTCTTCCCTATCGTGTCAACGCTGTTCTGCTTGTCAGAAGTATTCGTCAATATGTCTATCTCATTATCGGTAATCCTATAGGAAAGCAGGTGTACGTTCGCCAAATGGAACTTGCCTTTATCCCCAGCATCAACCGAAACCATCACTCCATACGTGTTCTCCTGTCCAAACCCTGAGTCCTCATCAACCTTGCTCATAGGGTATTTTGAGAAAACCACATTGCCCCCATAGCCGTTTTTACGGTTATAATAAACATACTGAAAACCAGCATCCTTCGCAAAGTCTTCTATGCATTTCTGCCGCGTCACGCCTTTCTTGAACGCCGTAAACTCCTGACAACATAAAATGTCGGGAGATTGTTGGCGCGCTATTTCAATCACCTCATTCGCAAATTGTTCCTTCTTTGTCTCCCCGTCAATATGGTCAAAATTGTGAAGGTTGTAGCTCATCACCCTGATGCTATGTTCGGCCTCGCGATGCGAGCCTAGGGATAACGACTTGCCAAGTCCAGGCAAAGCGACCAACAGGGCGGCAACCGAAATCCAAACCTTGTTGGACCATAGCAGAAGCAACAGGAAAAAAATGACCACATTAAAAAAGACAATCTCCCAAAATGCCAAACCAAACAGCGTAGTCCAAATGAAATCCTTCGGGTTGACATAAGGGTTAATAACGCTCAAGACCATAGCCAACAACCCAACGACAGCCAACACCGCGAGGATGAACACCATCACTTTGCCGAAGAAACTCCTTCCCTTTTTCCCTTCCTCTTTCGCCATGTCATCTGCTGTTTTTGAATAGGAATTCCTTCTCTTCCGCAGTCAAACTGCCATAACCGCTTTGGGCAATTTTGTCCAAAATAGCATCGATATCGCGTTCCGTCTCCGCCTTTTTGCGTTTGTATTCCTCGTCGGAGCGCGGCACTTCGGGCTCGTCGTGGATCTCTTCGTAAGGCGTGTATTCCACCTTAGGTTTGCGTTGTTTTTTCGGCCTTTTCGTCCCCTTCTTGGCGAGCATCCTTAGCACGATACCATAAATGAGGCCAAACACGGCACCACCCAGATGGGCAATCAGATAGTCGGGCGTCTCCATCATGCTCAGGAGGTCGACACCCACAAAAGCGAGTGCCACCCACTTGAACTTCAACCGTCCAAACAAGAACAGACGCAACTCATAATCAGGGGCATAGGCGGCTGCCGCCACCAAAACGGCCATGACAGGTGCTGCGGCACCCAAAAGTATGGATTCCTTTCTCGCTGCCTCGAAGCCAGGAAACACATAATAGGCTGCCAAGAAAAACGCCGCTCCGGCCAGCCCACCGAGACCATACGTCCATGCGAACTGCTTCTGCGACAGCGATCTGACGAAGATAGTACCGCCAAACCACAGCATCCACACATTGAAAAACAACTGCCAAAAACGAACTTGTAAGAACATATAGGTGATGGCAGTCCATGGCCTTCTGATGAACGCCGACCAATCAGCGGGCAACGAGAGCCATGTCACCAGCAGGTTGGTATCGCCCACCGACGAGAGGGTCAAGACCAGTTGGGAGGTCTTCACCATGATCCAGATGCCCACGTTGACAATGAGAAGCCATTTCAGCACTTGGTTCTGCTGAAACAGCCCCCTCAATGGAGCGCCGAAACTGGGCCGTTGCCTGCCATATCCATCAGTATACCCGGTCACCGTAAAGCTTTCCTTTCTTTTTCCAAATCAAGAGAATCACCAATCCTACCAACATGCCAGCCAAGTGAGCAAAATGTGCGATGCCATCGTAGGAACGGAAAACGCCCTCAAACAATTCAATCGCCACCATGCCAATGATGAACCACTTGGTCTTAATCGGCACAAGGAAATATAAGTAGATGTAATTGTTGGGGAACATCATACCGAAAGCCAACAGCAAGGCATAAATGGCACCCGAAGCGCCCACCGAGACATGATAACCTGGCACTACCATATTAATCAAGCCTGCACCAATTCCACAAATCATATAGTAGAACAGGAAACGTTTCGACCCCCAGACATTCTCAAGCGTTGCTCCAAACATCCACAACGAGAACATGTTGAAAAACAGATGGTCGAAACTGCCATGCATGAACATATAAGTAATAGGTTGCCATGGCCTGAACTCTCCCGTCTGGAGACTATAGATACCAAAAATGGCGTTAAGGTTGATAATGCCACGTTGAGCAAGCACATAATAGGCCAAATAACAAATTGCATTGATGATCAGCAAATGCTTTACCACTGTAGGCAGCAACCTAAACCCTGCAGGTCTGTATTCTTCACTCATTGAAAATAATCCTCCATATTAATGATTACATAAATCTTCTTGCCATCGGGTGCAACTTCCGCCACATTGCATGCAAATAATTGGTCAACAATGCTTTGCATTTCATTTTCCGACAACTTTGTCTGTGCCTTGACGGCGAGTTGCGATGCCATGGTCTTGGCAAGGCCCAACTTGCGATTCAGTTGCAAATCGCTTCGGTTGATTTTATAATTGTCCAAGATCTGCTCCAGCAAAGCCCCCGCATCGCAGTCTGCCGCGTCGGAAGGCGTGCCATTGACCATAAAGGTGGTCGGGTTGGCTTGCTCCAGCACAAAACCCAAGTTCTCCAACTCAGGCATCATCTCCTTAAGCAAAGAGGCATCGTTCGCATTGAGGGTCAAGGCTTGAGGAAACAGTTCCTGCTGCGACATTCCATCGTGGTTCTCCAGTTCCTTCAGGTACTTCTCGAACAGCACTCGAGCATGGGCCAAATGCTGGTCGACGACCAAAAGGCCAGACTTCACCGTAGTAACGATATACGACTGATTCACTTGCAAATACTGGCGAGCAGGTTTGGATTCCTCCATGGGCCCGAAATCCTCCAATGGCAAATCCATACGCTCGCCATAAAGCTGGCGCCAGTCACCCAAAGGCTCATGATGCTGAGCCTGATAGCCGCCTCCTTCACCATGCGATTCACGCGGCGCCGATTCCTTGCGAAATGGGTTGAAATTCGGGTCGAGTGGAATGTTGGGTATGGCCAGTGGTTGCGACATGCCCATGGCCATGCTGAAATCATTGTTGAGATCAGCCGACTCGTCAAAGTCAATCATTGGCGAAAGGTTGTGTTGCCCAATGGCCTTACGCACAGCGGCATGAAGGATGGCATACACCAACTTGACATCCAAGAAGTTAACTTCTGTCTTGGTGGGATGGATGTTGACATCAATATCTGCTGGATCGACTTCTATGTCAAGGAAATACCCTGGGAAGCTATCCTTGGGAATCATTTCTAAAAAGGCATTCTCGATGGCGTGATGCAGATAAGGATGCTTGATAAAGCGTTTGTTGACAAAGAAATACTGTTCACCACGGGTCTTCTTGGCAAACTCTGCCTTCACGATGTAGCCATGAATGCTGACGCGGTCAGTATCCTGATTCACAGGCAAAAGCTTCCCGTCGTAATTGTTTCCGAAGAGTCCCATGATGCGTTGTTTGAGGTTGCCTGGATAGAGGTGGTATAATTCTTTGCCGTCGCTGGTGAGCGTGAAACCCACTTCAGGATTCATGAGTGTCACCCGAGTGAACTCTTCAACCACATGACGCATCTCAGCGGCGGGTGATTTCAGGAAGTTGCGTCGGGCTGGCACATTGAAAAACAGGTTCTTTACGGCAAATGTCGTTCCCACGGCCATTGGCGCAAGGGTCTGTTCCTTCACTACAGAGCCTTCGTTGATGATCTTCACCCCCACCTCGTCCTCTTTGCGGCGTGTCCTGACCTCCACTTGGGCGATAGCCGCGATGCTTGCCAAAGCCTCGCCACGGAAGCCCATCGTCCTAATGGAGAAGAGATCTTCTGCCTTGCTGATCTTGGAGGTGGCATGGCGCTCAAAACACATGCGTGCGTCGGTTTCCGACATGCCGCAACCATTGTCGACAACCATAATCATCGACTTGCCTGCATCTTTTACCGCCAGGTCGATTTGAGTGGCACCAGCATCCAACGCGTTCTCCATCAACTCTTTGACGGCAGAAGCCGGGCGTTGAATCACCTCGCCTGCCGCAATCTGGTTGGCAACACTATCGGGAAGCAACTTTATTATATCCAACATCCGAGAGAAATTTAATTAGGAGTTAGGAGTTAGGAATGATGAATGATGAATGAATTCTGCATTCTGCATTCTGAATTCCTCATTCCGCATTCCACATTCCTCATTCAGCATTCTCAATTTTTAATTATTTCCCAACAATCCTCCGATGACATTCTGCATCAGCGGGGTACAAAACACAAAATAGAACAGGAACAAGACAAACACACCGAGGAGAATGCGGCGAATCAGTTTGGCGCGCTTTTCCTCCTTGCTTTCCTCGTCTCTGGCCGCGCCCCAACTCCTGCGCATCTTGATACGCAATTGTTCTTCGTGACTCAGTTTCGAATCGAGACCCGCTGCAGCTTTCTTCTCTTCCCATTCCTGCATTTCGGGGTCGTAATAGCGTGGCTTATAATTGAATTTCTTGGGTTTGTGTCGATAAAAGAATGCCATGACGTTGTCTATTGAATTTTAAATAAAGCACTTATAGGATGTCGTAGTCCTCATAGCCGCCCTCCTCGCCCGAGGTGTCAAGAACTTGATTGCCCAGTTTCTCTTCGCAGTCGAGCACGGCCCACTTGCCATTCCATGCGGCTTCGAGACCTTCGACCATTTCAATCATCTGGCTCAACTCGGATTCAGGGATTTCGCCTGCCTGCTCTATGTTCTCCAAATCAGAGCGAAGGCCCATAATGGAAAAGTTGAGCATCTGGAGTTCGTCGCAGTCTTCAATGCCACTGATTTTCTCCTCCAACGACTTCACCTCTTGTTCCATAGCCTTATACTGCTTCGAAGGTTGTTCGCCACATGAATAAAGACCTAATACAAAGACGGTTAGGATAACAAAGACGGATATTTTTTTCATAGGAATTGGTGTTTTTCAGGCTTCAAAGATACTAAAAAAAACGACGCGAAGTGCCGTATTATTATAAAAGGTGCAGACCTTATGGGCAAACGGATTCAATGTTGGGCCCCAATCATAACAAAATCAAAACCTTATAAGTTATGAACAAAATCTGTTGATTTCTTTTTGGGAAAAAGCGGAAAATGTTTGTTGAAAAACGGATTGGCATTTGAAACGAATCCCTTATATTTGCACGGTCTTATAGTGGACAAAAATGAAAACGAAGCAACTAAAACAAATACAATCAACTTAATTATTAACTTTAAATTATTAACTATGAAAAAGTTACTTACTTTTTTCGTGGCTATGATTGCCTCCATTAGCTTGATGGCCCAGGTGACCACTTCAAGTATTAGTGGAAAAATCACTGACAACAACAAGAGTACCCTTCCGGGTGCCACTGTCGTTGCCACACACACGCCTTCAGGTTCGCAGTACTATGCTGTGGCCGATGCAAACGGTGCCTACCGTCTGCTCAACATCCGTCCTGGCGGCCCCTACACCCTCGAGTTCCGTATGGTGGGCTTCCAAACGGTGAAGCAGGAAGGCATCACCACAACGCTGGGTGAGACCAAGATCCTCAACGTCCGTCTGAACGAAGAGGCCGTTGGTCTGGGTGAGGTTTCGGTTGTGGCCGAAGCCATCTCCAACGGCATGGACAGTGACCGTGCCGGTGCCACCACGGCTATCAACAACGAGCAGATCGAGTTACTCCCCACCATCACTCGTAGCTTGAACGATGTGCTGTCTCTGACCCCGCAGGCTTCAGTGCTTGGTGGCAACCTCTCCATCGGCGGTGGTAACTACCGTTCGTCGTATGTCACCGTTGACGGTGCAGCCTTCAACAACGCCTTCGGTATTGGCGGCAACCTGCCTGCTGGCGGTAGCCCCATCTCCTTGGACGCTCTTGAGGCCATGACCATCAACATCACTCCTTTCGATGTGCGTCACAGCGGCTTCACCGGTGGTGCCATCAACGCCGTCACCAAGAGTGGTACCAACAACTGGCATGTCAGTGTTTACGACTACTTCTCCAACGACCTTTTGATGGGTTACAGATACGGAAAGAAAGACAAAGACGGCTTCTATCCTGACAGACTGAAACTCAACAAATCATTGGACAACACGGCCGGCTTCACTGTTGGTGGTCCCATCGTGAAAGACAAGTTGTTCCTCTTCGTCAACTTCGAGTATCAGAGCGACATCGATCCAGGCCAAACCCATATTGCCAGTGCCAATGAAAACTGGAATGCTGCCGATCATGGACAGACCAATCGTCCTACCATTGATGACATGGAAATGATAAGCAACTATCTACAGACCAAATATGGTTACAACCCTGGTCGTTACCAAAACTATTCAGTCAGCACACCTGACCTGAAATTGCTTGCTCGTTTGGACTGGAACATTAACGACAAAAACAAGTTCAACATCCGCTACAGTTTGGTGAAGAACAAGTATTCCTCCAGCCCTTCAAGCTCTATTAACCCCATGCCTTCGGCTGTTTACAACAGAAATGACTATGGCCGTACATCAGACTATGCCATGTATTTCGAGAGCTCACGTTACTTCCAGGAGCAGAACTTCAGCTCCGTCGCTGCCGAATGGAACCATAGCTTCCTGAGCGGTCGTGGCAACAACATGTTGCGCGCCACCTATTCGCACCAGTATGAACCTCGCAGCTTCGTGGGCGATCTCTTCCCCACAGTCGATATTCTGAAGCCTCTTGAAGATGGCACTCCTGCTGTCTACACTTCATTCGGTCCTGACCCGTTCACCTACGGCAACCTCCGTGATGTGCAGACTGCTGTCGTCACCGACGAAGTGAGCTACCTCACTGGTATTCACAACTTCACTCTTGGAGGTCAATTCGAGTGGGATAGAACCAAGAATGGCTACATGCAAGGCGGTGCGGGCTACTATGTCTACAATTCATGGGATGATTTCGTAAACGGAAACACGCCTCGTGCATTTGCCATCACTTATGGCAACAACGAGAACCACGAGCAAGTCTATCCTTCCTTCGATTATATGCAAGGTTCACTCTATCTGCAAGACGAAATGACTCTCAGCGAGCGTTTCAAGCTTGCCCTTGGTCTCCGTGTTGAGATGCCTTACTATCCTTCCATTGCTGGCTACAACACCAACAACGAATTCCTCAATGGCTGGGATCAAGAAGTTGACATCACTAACGACGAAGGCGATGTCATCGGTCATGAGACTGTTCACCACTCCATTGCCGATGGAGAAGGCAACACCATGTACGGTATGTCGACAGCCGACATGCCCAAAGCTCGCGTGAACTTCTCTCCTCGTCTGGGCTTCAACTGGGACCTCACTGGCGAACGCCAGTACATCGTCCGCGGTGGCTC
>JAEEGK010023330.1_pt1 | contig 12914 bp, 12 predicted proteins | sample 8958771 | NCBI WGS metagenome assembly JAEEGK01 (sample SAMN16246547, study PRJNA631951) | gut metagenome | biome: gut microbiome; feature: rumen; material: SC-attached | host: Bos | place: Iran: Karaj | collected 2018-10 | reverse complement strand
GGTAATTGCAATTGGAAATCCTTTTGGTATGGAAAGGACGATGACCACTGGAATTGTTTCGGGACTGGGACGTCCAATTCAAAACTCGAACAAACGTATAATCAGAAATATGATTCAGACGGATTCGGCAATAAATCCTGGAAACTCTGGTGGTCCTTTGCTGGATACAAGTGGAAAGATGATTGGTATAAATACGATGATTATGTCATCTTCCGGTTCTTCTTCGGGGGTTGGTTTTGCTGTTCCATCTGAGACTGCAATTCGTGTTGTTTCCGATTTAATTAAATATGGAAAGGTTCAGCGCGGTACAATAGATGCGACTATAATTCAGCTTAATTCAAGAATAGCCCAGTATGCTGGCCTGGATGTAAAAAATGGTATTCTTGTTTCTGAAGTTGCTCGAGGTGGAAATGCAGAAGCCGCTGGTTTGAAAGGTGGAACAGAAGCTGCATATTACGGCAGTCGTTCAAGTATTATTTACCTTGGCGGTGATGTAATTCGCCAGATTGATGATATACAGATAAGTTCTCTTGCAGATTATTATTCTGCTTTGGAAAGCAAAAAGCCGGGAGACCTTGTAACTGTCATTGTTCGCAGAAATAAAAAAGATGTAAAACTGCGGATTACACTGTCGGAATAAAAAACGATTGAAATAACAAATGATGTGATTTAAAATAACAGGCGTGGAGGATGGAAATGAAGAAAATCCTTGGAATGCTGTTATGCATGTTTTTGGCAGCAGGGCTTTTTGCCGAGCAGTTTGGACTTGTACTTTCTGGTGGCGGTGCAAAAGGTGCCTATGAAGTTGGTGTATGGAAAGCGCTTGATGATTATGGAATCACAGATGAAATTAAGGTTATTTCTGGTTCTTCTGTTGGTGCTTTAAATGCCGCTTTGTTTACCTGCACAGATTCCAAAACTGCTGAAAAACTTTGGCGTGAGGAAGTTGGTTATTCTTCATTTTTAATGCCTGATACAAGCTCTTTTTCTGAAGTTGCCTCTTTTGCGGTTAGAAATGCAAAAAATAATCTTGGTAAAAAACAGATGGAAGACAATCCTTATGGCTTGAGTGAAAATCTTTCTGATAGCGACAGCGAGCTTATAAGATCTATTCTTGATGGTCTGACTTTTGTAGCAGATACAGGTCTAGGGCTTGCAAAAGGAACTTTGAATAATATTTCTGAATACATTTTTAGTTCGGCTCACAGCGACGGACTTTTTACCCGCGATGCCCTTTCTGAATTGATGGGAAAATATGTAACTTTGGGAAAGATCAATAAATCCGGAATAGATGTTTATGCAACGGCGATTCCTAAAGACGGGCAATTGGTTTTGAATGCTTTGTTTAAGTTTTTCGGGGCAGACAGTGTTTGTTATTTTAAGTTGAACGAACAGCTGAACGACGAAAATGTTCATTCAATTTTGATGGCTTCTTCTTCCTTTCCTTTGGTTTATGATTCAACTTTGCTCCCTTCAGATGTGATTGAAGATGGCGAGATGGTTGGAAAAAGTTATGAATATATTGACGGTGGCTTTGAATCTATGGGTGGAAGAAATACTCCTGTTGCTCCTCTAGCTCTTCGTTCTGATGTAGATACAATTCTGATTGTTTATCTCAAATCTGAGCAGGAACTGAATAATTCTGTATCTGAATATTTTGTAGATGATGAAGAATTAAATGGCAAAGCGAAGATTGAAATTGTCCCTTCAAAAAATCTCGGCGACCTTATAAGCGGTACGGTTAATTTTGACCCGGAAAATATTAGTGTTTTAATTGATTTGGGCTATGAAGATACCTGTTCTGTTCTGGAAAAAAACGGATATGTAAAATTAAGCGGGATTAGAAGATTTTTTAAGAAGATATTTTAGGGGGTGATAGAGAAGAAATTGAAGAAGACACTTAAATTTCGTTAATTGTGTCTATAACTTATAAAAAAGCATAGAAAAAGATATAATTATGCCTTTATATATGTTAAAAAATGTGTTATTTTTTTGATGAAATGTGGTAATCAACATTTTAAGGTTTAAGGGGCTCTTTTTATATGCCTAAAGCGGAAATTTCTCGCCGGTATTTTCAGAAAGTTTATCACCGACGGTTACACAACAAAGTTATCGATATTTGTGTAATACTTAATCTATCATCTCAATATAAAAAATAATCTGATTAGTTTCATCAATATCGATATAACCGTAATAATCTGCGAAACAATTTGTGGCATGATATATTTGCCTTTGTTCATACAGATATAATATTCTATTTATAAGTTCTTCTGTTTTATTTTCAGGTGAAATTTTGGCTTTTAAGGTATTATCATAATAATCAATTAAGGTTATGTAATTTCCATCATCAGAAATATCATATATTCTAAATTTTTTAAACATAATGTATTCTTGAAGATTGTCTTTTGCAAGCATTCTAAATCTCGAAACAGTCCATTTTTTATATCCCAAAGGTTCTTCTTCATTCTTTTCGATGTCAAGTGCAGTCATGAATTTTTCTTCATCGAATAAAGAAATACTATTTCCAGCGAACATTGTATGATCTGATAGTGTAATACCAGAACATGAGTTATATTTGGGAGAAACAATAGTTTCAGAAGTTTTTCTCATTTTATAGAAAGATACAAAATCATCTATATAGTCATCTAACGAAGGTTCATTATTATATTCTTTCTCAAATTTTGCTTCAAAACAAAATAACTTATCAAAACTGAATAATAAATTACATTTAGTTATAGTTTTGTCGCGATATTTTATTTCATCTGTGATGGTAATTGATTTTTGAGAAACCTCATAGTTCAGATTTTTTTGTTTAAGAATCTTTGTTGTTTCTTGCATTGTTGAATAAAAGGGGATATCTAAAAAGTCTTTAATTTTCTTTCTTCCATCTAAAATCATTAATGCACAAGTTCGAATTTCATCTAAAAAATCATCATCAATCAATTTTTTGGATGAATAAAAACAAAATGAATCACCTCCTATGTAAGTATTATTTGTATAAGTATAACCTCGTAATGAATGAGTATCCTTAATCGTTATTGCAATAAATTTATTTTTATTTTCCTCAAGTATTTTAAGAAACTCAATTCTTGCTTCTTCTTTTAAGGTTACTATAAAATAATTTTCATAAACTTGAATTGCTGTAATTGTTCCTGGAATAAATAAATCATTTTGTTCACAGACAAACATAGGCACTGGAAGACCGCTATAATATATATCCATATTAGAAGGAATTTCATTTACTCCAATTTCAAAGGCAGATACTTTATCTGTAAGTTGTAAGTCGAGGACACGTATTATAATTTCATTCAGATCCTTTTTTTCATTTCTAATAACACTAAAAGAAAAAGAATTATTTTCTTCTGCAATAAGTTATATTGAAAAAATACAAATAATTAAAAAAAATAAGATGATATGTTTGTTATGTTTCATTTTTTCTCCCAAGACAGACTATTTAGATTTTTTACTATAGCATTATATTCTTAATATTCAATTGTGTTTCAAGTACGCCATAATCAAGTACTGTTTCAATTTTTTTTATTAAGTTCTCTTATTTATTTTATATCATTAAATCCTATGAAACAACTTTTAATTAACAATAAAATGAATTCAAAAAACTTCTTTGAAAATTGGTCTAACGAATATCAATTTGTATGCTGTTGATAATACTGTTTCAGATAAAACTTGGAAGACTTTTTTGAAATATAGTAATTATGTTCAGTAATATAAAGAAGTCGGCATTTAGCAGGAGTATCATTAGTACCTACGAAGAAAAATACAATTTGCTATATCAGCCTGTAATTTAAAGTATGAAAAAATAATAAAACCAATGATTTCTTTTTACATTAACTCCTGATACTTTACTGAATGGAACTTTTGATATTTATGATAATTAAAATAGGGTTTACGAAATATTTTATGAGAATAATGGCGAACAATTGAATGTATCGATAAAATGGATAAATGGTAAAATGGAAAGAATTGATGAAGAATCTTACTATTATGCATTTAAATATAAAAATATTTCTATGGCTATGTAAAATTATGAAAAAGAATTCTATTATTTTTATGATACATGAGAATCTGTATTTTTACTTTGTTTATTACGTCCTTGGTTTACAAGTTATACACCATTACAAAAGTTATCTAAAAAAGAATAAAAATGGACAAATGAAAGACAAACTTTTATGTTTGTAAATATTGATTATGAATCTTATCAATTTGTATTCAACTATTTTAAACTCACTATACAAAATTATTTTACCGCTGAAGATGATAACGGGCAAATTTACAGATGTTTCTTTATTCAAGAGGAAGAATTGTAGTTTTTTTTTATTATCCCACAAATGCTAATACGTAGGGATACCAATATAAAGCTATTTCAAAATTTTGAATTTTGTGAAAATGGAAATCTTGTTTTATTTCTCAAAATTCATTATATTAAAAATGTAAAGTTCACTGCACAGAGAATAATATCCAACGATTAATTAGTTTTTTGTTTGTGTGGTTATATGAAATTGTTGGGCAATCCTGGCAATGACAAGTGTTTTTATATCTTTTAAATTTTCTTTACCATAATTCAGATCTGGTGTTGGACTGATGCTGAAAAAAAACAACTCATGAGGTATGTGGTATGGAAAATGAAATTTCAAATTTACAAATCGAGAAGAAAATTTATGTTATACGCGGTGTTCAGGTAATGCTGGATTTTGATTTGGCGGCAATATATGGATATGAGACACGCGATTTTAATAAACAAGTAAAAAATAATATTGAACGTTTTGATGAAGACTTTCGATTCCAATTAACTCAAGAAGAATTTGACGAAATAAACTTGATGTGGAAAAATTCCACATCAAGTTGGGGAGGAATTAGAAAGCTTCCTTACGCTTTTACCGAACAAGGCATATACATGTTAATGACCGTCCTTCGTGGAGATTTAGCGGTTAGTCAAAGTAAAGCACTTATCCGAATCTTCAAGCAGATGAAGGACTTTATATTACAAAGTCAGAATATTTTATCTAGTCCAGACCTTGTAAAGCTTTCCTTGCAAACTGCTGAAAATACAAAATATATTGCACAGACAAAAAAGGATGTTGAAGAAATTAAAAACAAGATGGTTACAAAAAATGCTCTGTCTAAGATTATGAAAGATTTTACTGATCCGAACATTAGGCGTGACTATCTATTTTTTAATGGCGAGACTGTAGAATCTGATATTGCATATTCAGAAATTTATTCGTCTGCTAAGAAAACTATTTATGTGGTTGATAATTATATTGGACTTAAAACCCTTGTTCTGCTCAAATCTGTAAATCCAAAAGTTCAGGTTACAATCTTTAGCGATAATGTTAATAAAGGCTTACACAAAACGGAGTTTTCTGATTTTAATAAAGAATATCCGAATGTTCACGTTGATTTTAAAATGACAATGGGTATTTACCATGACCGCTATATTTTTATTGATTATGGTACAAAGATCGAAAAGGTTTTTCATTGTGGTGGTTCCTCTAAGGATGGAGGAACGCGAACCATGTCAATTTCTCAAGTAGAAGATATTTCTGTATATCAGAATATTGCAGCTGATTTGTTGAAAAATCCTCCTCTGGTTTTGTAGAACTCCGGGCGAAAAAAGAAAAAATCCCTTATTGCAGTGAATTATTTTAACTGTTAATATACTCTCCATGACAAAGGACGATGTAGAAACAAAAAAAATAGAAGAAGTTGAAAAAGAAAATATTCTTGGAACTGAAAAGGTTGGGAGATTGCTGGTTAAGTTTGCGGTTCCTGGAATTATTTCGATGGTCGTAAACTCGCTTTATAATATTGTCGACCAGATTTTTATTGGACGGGGTGTCGGTTATTTAGGAAACGGTGCTACTTCTGTAATTTTTCCACTTACAACTTTTGCAATGGCTTTTTCCCTCCTCTTTGGAGATGGTGCTGCTGCTTTTTATAGCCTTAAGCTTGGTGAAAATAAAAAGGAAGAAGCTGCAAAAAGCACTCTTGCTGGTTTAACTGGTTTTATTATCGGTGGATTTATAATTTCAATTTTTTATCTGCTCTTTTTTACAAAATTATGTCGCATATTTGGTGCTTCGGATGCAATTCTTCCTTATGCAGTCGATTATGGAAAGATAATAACTTATGGGCTTCCTTTTGCGGCAGTTTGTGCAGGTGGTTCAAGCATTATTCGTGCTGATGGAAGTCCGCGTTTTAATATGGTCGGCTTGTTTGTAGGTACTATAATCAATCTTATTTTGGATCCTATTTTTATTTTTGTTTTCCACTGGGGTGTTAAGGGAGCGGCTTTTGCTACGATTTTGGGGCAGATTGCAAATGCTGTATTGAATCTTTATTATTTTGCCCGACGAATGAAGAATGTAAAACTCAATATTTTCTTGTGGAAAAAAAGTTTTAATTATATTCCTAAAGTTGCTCGGCTTGGTGTTTCCAGCTTTATTACTCAGATGGCTATGGTTGTTGCTATGGCTGCCCGCAATAATGTGCTTCTTAAATATGGCGCACTAAGTAAATATGGTCCGGATATTCCAATCACAACTTTAGGAATCACAATGAAGACTTTTTCTATCATCATGAGTATTGTGATTGGTCTTTCTGTTGGTGCACAGCCGATTTTTGGTTATAACTATGGCAGCGGCAAATACGACCGAGTAAAAAAGACTTATAAGCTTGTTGCGATTTGCTGTACTATTATTTGTTTTGTTGCTTTTGCTATAGCTCAACTGAAACCAATGGCTGTAATCAGTATTTTTGGTTCTGAAAGTGATTTATATAATGAGTTTGCCATAAAGTGCATGAGAATCTATTTAATGCTGATTCCAACAGTTGGCTTCCAGATAATGAGCGGTATTTTCTTTCAGTCGCTGGGATATCCGATTCAGGCTTCCCTTATGTCTTTGTCTAAGCAGATTATTTTCCAGTTGCCGGCAACAATAATTATTCCGATTTTTATGGGAGTTGAAGGCGTTTTGTGGGCTGGTCCGGTTTCTGATGTTTTTGCTCTGCTTTTGACTATAATTCTTTTGCTTATGTATTGGAAAAAGATTTTTACACCAAGGGTAACAGAATAAAGCAGAATAAAGGGTAACAGAATAATTAAATCAGTCTGCAAGCTGGGCAAGCAGTTTTAGGGGAGATAAATCGTAATTTTCTTCGCCAAAAGCTTTTGAAGCGAGGGCGTGGGATTCGCAGGCAGTGATTGTGGCTTCTTTTGCACTGTATCCTTGTGAAAGAAGGGCTGCTGTCATGCCGGCCAGAATATCACCGCTTCCTCCTTTTGCAAGATTCTGACAGCCATCTGTGCAGATAAAAATTTGATTTTCTGCGGCAATAAAGGTATTTGCACTTTTCATAACAAGGACTGTCTGCGGATATATTTTATTTATAATCTGGCCGATTTTGATTTTTGCCTGAGGATTTTCTGCAAGATTTTTTACGGAAATATCGATATCTTGAGGAAAGACTTCTGGATATGCCTTACTCACTTTTTGCAGAAAGCGGTTTAATTCTGACAAGTGAGGGGTGAGGACAATTCTTGCGTCTGGGACTGCGTTTAGTTTTTCCAAAAGTGGACAAAGGTCTTCATAATCAAAAAAGCCTGCATCCAAAACTACCGACGGATTTTTTGCCTTGTTACAGAACCATTTTGTAAAAGTCTCTATTATAATGTTTATGTCTATATTGTCTGCTGCGCTATTGGACTTACTTTCGATTTTAAAATCGATTCCTGAACCCATGGCAATACAGGTTGTTTTTTCTGGTATGGAATTGCTAATCATAAGTTCTGGGGAAATTTTAAATTGTTCCAGATTGGACTGAGGTGTTTTTACCAGGCTTGTAAGTCCGCTTCCAAAATTAAGGGCGGCAGTTGCAGAAAGAATTGCGGCTCCAGAGTTTTTACCTGCTATTACGGCTGTATGCCCGTAACTTCCTTTATGAGAGGCTTTTTCTATTCTGAGGGGAAGTTTTACATCTGCTTTTTCTATTAAGAAAAGCTTTGTGTCCATTCCGCTTTCAAAGGCTTCTGTTGGAAGTCCTAATGGTGCTGTCAATATTTTTCCGCATACATTTTTTGCAGTGTCAGAAAAAAGGACGGTTTTTAATTGGCCCATTGTGATTGTGTAATCCGCCTTGAAATAAAGTGCTGAAGGGATGTCACAGGCAATTCTTATTGAAGAAAGGGAATTGACGGTGTCCAAAAGGGCTTTTATTTCTGCTGAAAGGGGAGGTCGGAAGCCTGTTCCAAAAATACAATCAACTATAAAATCAGGTTGAAAATTATTGGAGTTAAGATTATTTATTTGTTTGAAAGCTTGAGTTTTATCTGTTATTGGAATATTTAATTTTTGACACATTGTGGCCTGAGTTATTGCTTCTTTACCAGAGGCATCAAAAAGTTGAAAAACAGATACTTCCGCATGGTCAGCAAGCAATCTTGCCAAAGCATAACCATCACCACCGTTATTACCTTTGCCACAGATTATAAGGACAGATGGTTTTGAAAGATTTTTTTCTTCTGCAATTTTAAGAATAAAATCTTTCATAAAATTGGCGGCGTGTTCCATCATAATAAACTCAGGAACGCAGTATTTTTCTTTTGCGATTTTTTCTAATTCTGCCGGTTCACTGAATATTTTTTTCATGATAGACACACCTGCCTTTTAATTTTAGAAATAGAATAAGCCAAAGATTCCTAATGGAATTAAGTATGCTGCAAACCAGCCCAGCTTTCCTTTTTTAATGAGCTTCATCAAAAGGGCGAGGGCTCCATAGCCAACTGCAAAAGCTGCAATACAGCCACCAATTACAGGACCTGCTCCAATCGATTGGGAAACTTCGCCTAAATCCTTTAATTCAAGAATAAAAGCCCCTAGAATTGCAGGAATTGAAACTATAAAAGAATATTCGCCGGCAACGCTTCTGTTTACTTTACTGAAAAGGGCACCTGCGATTGTTGAACCGCTTCGGCTGATTCCAGGTAAGGTTCCAAAGCCCTGCATAATTCCGATTACAATTGACTGGATGATGGAAATGCCTTGAGCTTGGTTTGTATTTTCTGTCGCAGCTGTATCTGGTGTGGCTGGAATTGTAGTAGTTGCCTTTTGTCTTTTTTCAAGAATTGTCGAAACAATCAGCAAAACAGAAGTTACTAAAAATCCGCAGCAGGTAACTTTAATTGGTAATTCCGGGATAAGTTTGCTAGTTACAATTCCCATTACTCCTGTGATGGCAGTTGTGATGATAATTGCGATGATTGTTTTTCTTCCAGCCTGATCGCTACCGGAGAGAAGGTCACTGGTATCATTATCAGCTTCATTGCGGGGCTTTCTTGCAATCCATCGACCAAAGCATTTCAGAAGATTCCAGATTTTTTTCCAGAAGAAAATGCATACCGCAAATAATGTTGCAAGATGCAAAAAAACATCATATAAAAGAGGAACTTCATCAAGTCCAAAAAGAGTCTGAGCAAGCTGCAAATGTCCTGATGATGAAATCGGAAGGAACTCTGCAATTCCCTGTAAAATACCAAGTAAAACACCTTGTAAAAATGTCATTTTTACCTCCAAGTAGAAATGTCTAGCTGTTTATAATATCTTTAATTGATTCCCAGATGGAATCATCTATTTTTCTGTCACCGCATGTGTGTCCAAGACGCCTGTCTGAACGGATTTTTTCTCCATGAAAATCGCTTCCTGCAGTGATAAAATATCCAAGCTGCTTGGCAAGTTCTTCCAGTCTAAGGCACTCTGTTACCCTTGCTCCCGGATGAAAGGCTTCCAGTCCTTCTACACCACGCTCGTGAAAATCTTTAAGGGCGTCGGGCATTTTTCCCCAGGATAAATACAAACTCATAGGATGTGCCAGAACTGGATATCCGCCGGATTCTTTTATAGCGACAATTGCTTCATCCAGATTTGCACCAATCCGTTCAACATACCAGGGCCTTCCTTTGGCAAGAAAGCGGTTGAAGGCATCCTGACGATGTTTTACAATTCCTTTTTTAACAAGTTCTGCTGCAAAATGAGGACGTCCAATCACTGTATCTGGAAAATCCTGCTTCATTTCATCTAAGGTTAAATCATATCCGTCTGCGTTAATTCTGGCAATTATCTGTTCGTTGCGTTCATCACGGTGAGCAATCAAATCATCGAGAAGTTTTTGCAGCGACGGTGAAATTGTCTTGAATCCTAATCCTAAAAGATGAAATTCTCCTGTTGGATAATTTATATTTAATTCTGTGCCTGGAACAAAGATTATTCCGGCTTCATCTGCCGCTTTTTTTCCTTCTTCCAGACCGTCGACTGTATCATGATCGGTAATTGCAATGACTTTTATGTTTTTTTGAACTGCTTTTTCGATAATTTGGGACGGCGTATACTGTCCATCTGATGCAGTTGTGTGAACATGTAAATCAATCATAATATTTAGAATAGCATATTTTTAAAACTTATGATATAATAAAAATAATGGCGTATGCTTGTACAATTTAAAGAAGATTTTAGGAGAAAAGTTGATTTATGCCTAAAGCGATGCAATACACAAAAGGGTCCATTATTTATTTTGAGGGTGATCGCGATGAACGTGTTTTTATTTTGCAGCAGGGAGTTGTTCTCTTATCCAGTACAGATATAGAGACAGGTCAGGCTGTTGCTGAACAGGTTAAAAGCAGTGAGTTCTTCGGTGTAAAATCTGCATTTGGTCATTTTCCTCGTGAGGAAACTGCTACGGCTTTAGTTCCTACAATTGTAATCGCACTTACTGTACAAGAGTTTGAAGTTCTTTTCAGCAATAATAAGCAGCTTATCATGAAGATGCTGCGGGTTTTCTCTAATCAATTGCGCCAGATTCATAAAAAGACGGAATCAATTCTGAATAATACTTCTACCGATCAGCAGACTGGTATGCTGGCAGTTGCAAAAGCTTTTTATGATGATGAACAGTATCGTTCTGCATGTGATGTTTATCTTAAATTCTTAACCCGATATCCTAATACTCCAAAACGCGATGAAGTTGCTGCTTTATACACTGAATCAAAACTCAGAAATGAACGGCTTCAGGCTCATCAGAAAGGTCAGGTTTTTGTTGATGAATCAGGGGGAGACTCTTCATTGAAGGTATTCTCTCTTCCTGCTTTTGAACGTTTTGCTAAAGAATATGAAAATGGCCAGGTTATTATTGCAGAATATGAGCCGGGTGATTCTTTCTATCTGATTCAGAGCGGAAAAGTTCGGCTTGTAAAATGTGTAAACGATACGCTTAAAAATCTTGATATCCTTAAACCGGGTGAATTCTTCGGTGAAATGGCTATTCTTGATAATTCTCCTCGTTCTGCAACTTGTATGGCTGCCGGTCATGTAAAATGTCTTGAGTTCAATAAAGAAAACTTTGAGCTTTTGATTACAGGAAACCCTCAGACTGCGCTTGTTCTTTTGAAATTGTTCTGTAAACGTATTTATGATCAGAAGAGAAGATTCAGAATTCTTGTTGTAAAGGATTTCCAGGCAAGACTTGCTGATGTATTCCTTATGCTTGATGAAATGAATCCGGTTTCTAACGCTTCTGAAAAGATGCGACGCTTTAATGTTACAATTTCGGATATTGCTCATTGGGCTGGTCTTTCTCAAGAAATTACTCATGATGAATTGAATAAATTAGTGGAAAAGCGTAAAATCGAAATATTCGAAAATTACATGATCGTAAGTAATATCAATGATATGAAACGAATGTATGACACTCGTTCAGGAAATATCAATCGTTAATTTCTGGTGTAATTCATTCTTTACATATAATCTGCCAACTTAGCTCACCTGGTAGAGCAGCGCCCTCGTAACGCGCAGGTAGTTGGTTCAAGTCCGACAGTTGGCTCTTAAACCTCAAAAACTCTCCTTTGCGGGGAGTTTTTTTATGCATTACCATTTTTCAATCATAAGATTTGAGTTTTCTGCAATTTCTGTAAAGTCAGATATATTTTGAGTTACTAAAATCAGATTATTTGAAATGGCGATTGATGCAATCATTAAATCAAGTTGTTGAGTTTTTGCATCAGCATTTTTTAGGCGTTCATACAAATCAGAATAAATATTGGCAGCACTTGCATCAAAGGAAAGAATCACATACTGCTTTTGTACATATTCAATACAATAATCAAAGAGACCGTCTTTTCTTTTTCCTTCTGGTAAGGATTTTACACCAGCAAGCATTTCCGCCCAGGTTACAGCGCTTATGCAGGAATGTTCCAAATTGTCTGCAAGCTTCTGAAGCACGTTTTCATTTGGATTCTGTCTTGTAGGTTCAAAAATAATATTTGTATCAAGTAAATAAATCTTCATCTGAAACTCCTGTTACGAAAAAATTGAAGCAGCTTCTGTGTCCGGTAAAAGACAGTCTGAATATTTATTTCGCCAGGCTTTTATCCCATCAAGATACTTCTGCTTTTTTTCAAGCTTTTGTAAGGAGTCTTTTCCGTTTATAAAAGCAACAGGTTTTCCATGACGGGTAATCTGAATTTCTTCGTTTTCTTCTTCAACAAGATGAAGGAAATAGGGCAGACGGTTTTTTGCTTCTCCCACAGATACGCTGAGCATGATAGCCTCCTTAATACAATCTTTAGCTAAAATATAACTTATTTAGCTATATTAAGAATAGGAGAATAATAAACAAATGTCAAATCTTTTCAAATAATTAAATATGACACTACACTGTCATATTTTCATGCTATAATAAAGACATGCATTTTGTAACTGCAAAAACAATTTTGACTCCTCACAGTATGAATATATATCGCGGCTGCAGTCACGGTTGTATTTATTGTGATTCCCGCAGTAAGTGCTATCAGTTTACTCATGCTTTTGAAGATATTGAAGTAAAGGAGAATGCGGCTGAGCTTCTGG
>JAEEGK010023321.1_pt1 | contig 12918 bp, 6 predicted proteins | sample 8958771 | NCBI WGS metagenome assembly JAEEGK01 (sample SAMN16246547, study PRJNA631951) | gut metagenome | biome: gut microbiome; feature: rumen; material: SC-attached | host: Bos | place: Iran: Karaj | collected 2018-10 | reverse complement strand
ACCAAAAGAATTACGAGACGGGAACTTTTGACTATATGCCGCTTGATTCCATCGCGAGAAAAACCGCCGATTATTTTATCACGCGCGTTCCCGAATACAACAAGCAAAATCCGGAACTGGAAGTTTACGCCGCGATTTTTGCCGAAGGCGAACAAAGGACAAGATTGCTAAAGGCCTTTGACGCGCGCGGATTTAAAAGCCCGGTGTTCGCGGCGGCCGCCTTGGAAGACGGCGTCTTTACTGAAAGCCAAGCCTTTGACTACTTTTTGGACTTTATGGACAAGGGCGTGGATCTCTTTGACATGGAACGTTTCGCTTCTTCCTTAAAAACGGACGAAGGCAAAAAGCGAATGTTCGACTACCTAAACGCCTACTCAGGAACCTTGTACATCGACACAAACCGCAGCTTGGAGCGCAACGTTACGATTACGTACAGCCGCGGCCGCCCCTCCAAAATCGTTTACGACGCGGACAACGACGGCGGAGACGATTGGACCGCAGAGCTTGACTTTGGCGTTCCCAAGAGCGCGCATTTTGAAGACAAAAAGATTGACGTTTATTACGGAACATACCCCAGTCCTGTGCGAATCGTTTTTGAGGAAGTTCCTGGCGAGGAAGGAATCACAATCTTTAACTTGGCCGACGAGACTGTTGACGCCGAAATCTTTACCGTAAAAGCCGACGAGTTTTTGGCCGCGGCCGGCTTTAGAAAAGACTTTTACATCGTTGACGAAACCTCGTTGTGGAGCGGCCCAAATCTTTTTGACATTGACCGCTTGATACTTTCGATCAGCAGCATGGAAAAGCCTTCAAAAGAGCGGGACGGAGCGATTGTGCGCTTTGCGATGCTTGACGGCGCTCCGTACGCGGCCGATTATTTGGTTGACGGAAAGCTTTACGCCAGAGCGCAGTTTGCAAAGCCCTTGACTCGTTCCGTTGACCGCGACGGCGACATGATTTTTGAGACTACTGCGATTTATGGCGACAACGACGGTTCCTTTGTTTTAAGCAAAGAGGACGCGGACGCCGCAAGCCAAAACATTTGGGGATATCCCGTTCCCAATCCGCTGATCTACTTGCAGATGATTCACATCGACAGGAACGGAGACACGCTTCCTGACTTTACCGAAGAATACATGACCAAGGGCGGCCGCCGCACAACTTGGGATTCGGATTACGACGGCAATTGGAACGTCCGCTACACCCTCTATCCGCAAGAGGAGGGGCAGCCGGTTGTCGAACTGACGGAATTCTTTGTTCAGGGAAGTGACAAAAAGGTTCCAGTGTCGATCAAACTTTCTGACGGGGAGCCGGTTGAAATAAAAGTGGACAACGCCAACGTTCCTGTTACAAAAGGAACGCAAAAATGTTTTTATTGGGTAGACGCTCCCGGAACGGAAAATCAAGAGTTGAACGTAATCGGCTTTATGAAAGGCGTTGAGCAAGGCGTGGTTAACCAAATGGACAGCGGCGACTATTTCTTGCAAGCCGTCTTGATTGGGCAAAACCTTTACGCTCGCGTGATGGAAAAAAGCGACGAAGTGAAAAAGGCGCAAAAAGAAAATTCCGCTCCCAAAAGCGAAAAATAGTTAGAGTTTAAGAAGATGAGTAAAACCGTTAAATCACATGCATTGTTGGCAGCCTTTGCGCTTTCTGTTTGCTTTTTTTCCTGCAACACAAACAAGCTCCCAAGCAGGCCTGAAGAAAATTTTGACTACACGCAAAAAGACGTCCATGACGCCGAGGTAAAGCGCATATACGAAATGCTCCAAAAAAGCCCGGTTGAGGCCTTGTGGCGCGCAAAAGTGTTGGGCGACAAGAACATAAGCGACGAATGCGCTGCCTTTGTTCGCGACGGCCTTTCTTCGCGCGTGGAACAAAAGGATTATGTCGAAGCCTGGACCTTCTACAATTCCTTGGTCAGCGCGGGCTACGAAGACTTCGCCGTAAAGGTTATGGACAAAAGCGCCATGAAAAATTTTTATTTTGACGGCGTTCCAGGCCTTTCCGGCAAAAACTTGGCCCGCTTGGAAAAAATTTCCGACTATATACAAGGAACCGTCACCGTTTGGGTTGACCTTGGAATTAAAGTTCAAAACGGAATGGGATACGCCGCCCGCGTAATTGGCTCCGGCTTTTTTATCGACCCGCGCGGCTATATCGTTACAAACCATCACGTTATTGAGGAGCTTGTCAATCCAAAAAGTTCCGGCTACGGAAAAGTTTTTATTAAAATGGCGGAAGATTCCGACCAAAGAATCCCCGCGCGCGTTGTGGGCTACGACAGCGTTCACGATTTGGCCTTGCTAAAGACAGAGATAAAGGTGCCTTATTATTTTACTTTGGGCTCCCAGTCCCAGTTGAACGTAGGAAGCGTGATTTACGCGATCGGTTCGCCCTTGGGCTTGGAACGAACGCTTACTAGCGGCGTTGTTTCTTCCGCCGACAGAAAGCTTTTTTCCACCGGAAGCGTTGTTCAAATCGACGCCGCGGTAAACTCTGGAAACTCTGGCGGCCCTTGCATCGACAAAAACGGAATTGTGCAAGGCGTTGTCTTTGCGGGAATCGCTTCTTACCAAGGCTTGAACTTTGCCATTCCAGTTGAATACTTAAAACAAGATTTGCCGATTTTGTATCGCGGCGGCGAGCGAAAGTTTCCTTGGATCGGAGCCTATGGCCGAACCGCTAAGGCCGGCCGTGTCAATTACGGTTTGGAAGTCCAGTACATAAAGCCCGGAAGCGCCATGGCTCGCGCTGGCATTAAGACCGGCGACGTTGTTGTAAGCCTTGACGGCCAAAAGGTTTCCAGCCTTGAGAACGCCCAGGACATTTTGCGCGACCACGTTCCCGGTTCGATTATTTCTTGCGAATACCTTGAGGACGGCTCCTACGAAGCGAAAAAGCAATGTCTTTTGTATTTGACCGAAAGGCCCAAAAATCCCGGCTACGCCATTTATCAAGGCGATATGGTTCAGAATTCTTTTGTCGCGATTTTTGGATTGGAATTGACGCCGTCTTCTACGGAAAGCAGCAAGACTTATGTGGTAAAGCGCGTGATTACTGGAAGCGCCGCTGACGAAAACGGCTTTTCCGAAAACGATCCGCTTACAATCGGAAGAATTCAGTTTAATGAGGACAAAAGCGCGATTATGGTTATGTTCTCAACTAAAAACAGACGAAACGGATACCTTGACATAAACGTTGCCATGCAGGCCATGTTGGACAGTCCGTATTACTTTTAAGACAGGAAGAAAAAATGGTAGAGATGAAATGCAAGCGCAACTTTTGCATTGTGGCGCACATTGATCACGGAAAGTCAACTTTGGCGGACCGCCTTATTCAAAAGGCAAAGATTATCGACGACCGCCAAATGATGAACCAAATTTTGGACAACATGGACATTGAGCGCGAGCGCGGCATTACGATAAAAAGCCAGGCTGTTACGATTCCATACAAGGCAAAGGACGGCTTGGATTACGAGCTTAATTTTGTAGACACGCCCGGCCATGTTGACTTTAGCTACGAGGTAAGCCGCGCGATCGCTTCTTGCGAAGGCGCTCTTTTGTTGATCGACGCTTCCCAAGGTGTCGAGTCGCAAACCGTAAGCAATATGTATATGGCTTTGGAACAGAATCTTACTATCGTTCCTGTAATAAACAAAATCGACCTTCCAAGCGCCGACATCGAGGGCGTAAAAAAACAAATCGACCACGACTTGGGCCTTTTGCCGGAGGAAGCGCAATTGGTAAGCGCCAAAACGGGGCAGGGCATTGATGACTTGATGGAAGCGATCGTCACGCTTTTTCCGCCGCCGTCCGGAGACGTAAACGCTCCGACGCAAGCTTTGATTTTTGACTGCCACTACGACGCCTTTAGGGGCGTAATCGTCCACATTCGCGTGATGCAGGGAAAGATAAAGGCCGGCGACACAATCCGAATGATGAGCAGCGGTTCCGAATACAAGGTCGAGAACATCGGCGTCTTTAAAATCAAGTACGAGGACACCGGCTATTTGGAAGCCGGCGACGTAGGCTACATCATCGCGGGAATCAAGACCGTCCAAGACGTAAAGGTCGGCGACACAATAACGCTTTCGGCAAATCCAGCCGCGGAACCCCTTCCTGGCTTTAAGGAAGTTAAGCCTGTCGTTTATTCTTCTATCTATCCGCTTGACTCAAACGACTACGAGGAATTGCGCGACAGCATGGAAAAGCTTAGGCTTAACGACGCAAGCCTTGTTTACGAAAAAGACAATTCCATCGCGCTTGGAAACGGCTTTAGATGCGGCTTTTTGGGCCTTTTGCACTTGGAGATTATTGAGGAACGGTTGGAGCGCGATTTTGACCAAAGCGTTATTTTTACCGCTCCCAGCGTTAGGTACAAGGTTACTCTTACAAGCGGCGAAGAAATTTTTATCGACAACCCGACCGAATATCCAGAGGGCCGCGTAAAAAGCGCGGAAGAGCCTTACATCAAGGCTTCGATCATCACGCCCGGCGAATACATCGGACAAATCATGGCCTTGTGCAACGAAAAGCGCGGCGTTCAAACAAACATGCAGTATTTGGATGAAAAGCGCGCCGAACTTACTTACGAAATGCCCTTGGCCGAAGTTCTCTTTGACTTTTACGACAGGCTAAAAAGCTACAGCCGCGGTTACGCCAGCTTTGACTACGAAATTATCGGCTACAAGCCGACCGTTCTTGTAAAACTTGACATTTTGATTAACGGAAAGAGCGTTGACGCCCTAAGCCAATTGTGCTTTAAGGAAAACGCCTCTATTCAAGCCCATAAGGTTTGCCACCGCCTAAAGGGCGAGATCGCCCGCCAGCAATTCAAGGTTGCCATTCAAGGCGCGATCGGAAGCCAAATCATCGCGCGCGAAACGGTAAACCCTGTCCGAAAGGACGTTCTTGCCAAATGCTACGGCGGCGACATTACCCGAAAAAGAAAATTGCTTGAAAAACAAAAAGAAGGCAAAAAGCGCATGAAGATGATCGGCGACGTCGAGCTTCCCCAGTCGGCCTTCCTTGCCGTCCTCAAGTCCGACGAAGACGAAGAACATTAAACTTGCGCGGCCGCGAGCGCGGTTTCTATGTCCTTGGCAAAGAAGTCAATTTGCGAGCGGACTCTTGTCAAAAAGTTTAGCTCAAGGCTTGGAGCGGTTCCGTCCGGAAAGTGCAAGTAAAGGTACTCGCGTCCGCTCAAGTTCCGCAAGATCTGCTCGTCAAGCGTGATCGTTTTGTCGCGCGCTTCAGAAGCTTCTCCTTTTGAAAGCAAGTCGGCCAATTCGCGAAGTGCAGTAAGCTCGCCGCGCAAAAAGTCCTCGGCTTGTTTGCCAAGATTGTTTGAAAGACAAAAAGCGGCCGCGCTTTTTTGGCTTTTGGCCGTTTTTTGTTCAATGCCCGGGATTTGCGCCGCCGCGCTGCCTAAAAAGTCCAAAAGATGCCGCTTTTCTAGGCCCAAATCCAAGCCGCTTTTTCCTGCGTCGTAAAGATTTTTGGCGCCCATAAAGTATTGCTTAAAGAGGCATGCGTAGCCAAAAAGGTTTTTGCTTGTCCAAAAATCGCGTCCGTCTTTTCCGCGAATTTTTTCAGACCCTGGACCGTAAGCGGCCGCGCAGTTTTGGGCGGACCTCAAGCGGCTGGAATTAATGTAAAGGGCCTTGCTTTGCGCCGTTCCCTTGGCGTGCGTTCTTCCGGCGCTAAAAGAAAAGTCCAAGCCTAAAACGTAAACCGGAACGCTTTGGTCTTTCCTAAGGCGCAAAGCCAAATATGTCGCTGTAAGGCCTATCGAGCCTAGCGGCGGCGCGATTTTTGGAAGGAGTCCGTTTTGTTTCAAGCGGTTCAAGAATTCGTTTTGGTCAAATTCACTAAAGTAAAAGGCCGAGCGTTTTGCGTATCGGCGGGCTATTGCGGCCCTTGAGGTTAAGTCAAAAAAGAAAATCGGGCCGCGTTCTTGGTCTTGCGAACAATCTTTGCCAAGTCCGATGTACGCTTTTTCGATCGCAAGCTGGCTTTCTGTTGCGGCGATTGCGTCAATCCATATTCCTGCGGCGAGCAGGGCGGGAACGGCAGCGTCCACTGCAAGGATAAAGAATCGCTTGTTGATGGCGGCGATTGCGGCGGCCCCTTTTTGGGCTTGTTGCAAGGCAAGGCCTTGCTGGCAGTTTTCGCGCGCGAATGCCGTAAGTTCATCAAGGCTTTCTCCAGCTCCGCAAACAAGAATCGGCTTTTCAACCGTTCCTTCAAAGGCCTCAAAGGAAGGGCAGGCGGCGGACAAGAGTAAGTTCTTAAAAATATTTTTGCTGTAAAGGCGGCCCAATCGGACAAGAGTCAAACGGTTTTTCCAAAAGGCCGCCACGATGTTTTGCGCGCACTCGTAAAAGTTTTTGTAAAAGCCTTCGTTAAAGGAAACGCCCGCGCTAAGGTCAAGCCTAATCACTCGGCGGAATTTTTGGCTTGCGTTGTTAAAAAAATCGTCAAGACCAACAGTTGTGTTGTTTTGGTATGGAAGAAGCGTGGCGTTAAAGTTTTTTTCTTCGTTCAAGTGGAACGAAAAATCGTAAAGCGCTTTTTCCGCTTCCACGCAAAGAACTTGCGACGAAGCTTCGACGCATTTTTTTTTCAGTTCCTCAAGTCCGTAAAAAAGTCCGGGCGAAAAGGCCAAGACCAATGTTCCGGGCAAAAGCTTAAGGTTTTGTATCGCTTGAAGAATGTTTTTTTGTGGATTGTATTTTGAATAAAGAAAACGGTTTTTATATTGAAGGGTAAAGGTCGCTCCCTCCGTTTGCGCGGAAGGGGCGGCCTCTATTAAAACAGGCTTTTCTTCAGCCATGAATGTTACTGCTTTTCACCTGTAAAAACAGCCATAAACTCGGCTGAGTTTGACTTGATTTTTGGGCTTTTTTGGATGGCCGAGTTTACGACAACTGAATCCGCTTCCGCGATTTCGGGTCCGATAAGGCGGGCGGCGTCCTCGGCGGATGTTCCTCCTTCTGTGATCTCAATGCAGCGCAATACAACTACGTTGTCTGTTGAAGAAAGAACGAGCGGGGTGGAAATTTCTCCCTTTGCCAATTTGAAAGCGGTTTTAAGGAATGTCTCGTTGGCAGAGGCTCCTCTAAGGGCTTCTTTGTCTTCGAGAGTTGACCTTCCGATCAAGGTCTGGTTGTTCCAGTTAAGGGCGAATGAAGGTGTTGTGTCTCTTGCAACGCCAAACTTCTGGCAAGCTTCTGTAAAGCTGCTTGTGGCCGCGGCCGCGATAAAGTCGTTGGCTTTGCCTGTGTAATAGTCCTGGACTACGCCTCTTTCATTATTGTAAAGGTAAGTCTTTGCGGCGTCAAAGTCTTCTGTGTTGTCAACGTCAATGTCCGCGCTGGGGCCAAGGCACTTAAAGATTGCCCAGCTTGAGTTCAACTCAACGGGATTTGAAACGGCGTCTTTAGCAAGGCCTGTGATTTCTGAAAGGCTCTCTTTGTTCTTAAAGAGAGTTTCCAATTGGTACGAGCGGTTCTGGGAGATTTTTCCGTTCTCTGTGTCGCCGGCAATCTTTGTTGAGTATGAAGTTACGGCGTCTTCAAATGTGATTTCTGAATTGTTGATTCTCTTAAGAACATCCTTGGCTTTCGCTTCGTCGTTTACCGTGATTACGCAAAGGTCGTGCTTGGCCAACTTGTCGGCGTTCTTTTTTGCAAAAGCCTTGATTTCATCATCGGGCATTGTCTTCATGCTAAAGGCTGCAAATTCAAATTCGCGAACTTCATTTCCCATCTTGCGGATAAATTCCAATTCGGCGGAAGAAGTCTTAAGGCCGAACAATTTAGAGTCTTTAATCGTTGTAAAAGAGCCAAAGAGGTCCTCGTATGAGCGGCCGGCTGTAAGCGCGGCGACAACTTGCTCTTGGTTTTTGCGCTTGGCGTCGTCGCTTGTGGCGTTGTAAAGCGCCTGCGAGAATTCTCCGCTTTCGTTGTAGTACTGGTTGATAAGGGCGCGGTCAACGGCGCTGTCAGTGGCGAGCCAACCGCTTTGGCTTGTCAAGTCGCGAAGAGCCATGGGGCCTACGACTTGGTTAAAGGCCTGGCTAAAAGCCATTGAATAGAAGAAAGAGGCGTAGTCGCCGTTAAAGCTGTAGCCCTGCTGTTCCATTCTCTGAACGGCTTGGTTGGCCAATGAATAAAACTCGGAGCCTTCCTCAAACTTGATGGGAACTCCGTTGTAGCTTCCGTAAGCGGGCAAGCGTCTTTCGCTGACTCCGCCGGCAAGCGCTGGAACCAAAACAAAAATAAAAGCGGCGATCAGCAAGATGATGATTCCGCCGATGCTGTAAAGACCTTTTTTCATAAAAAACACCTTAAAATATAAGTAAAATAGTGTAAATATTATAGTATAAAAAATGCCCCTCGTCAATAGCGCGAGGGGCATTGTGTGTATCCAGCTTTGAGCGCGGAGCGCTTTGCTGTTCCTAGTTAAGGCGTTCGAGGACCAATTGGCCCATTTTCTTGGTGCCGACGAGCTTTCCGGCGGCTTTTACGGCCTCGCGGTCGGCTCCGGCGATGTCTCCAGTGCGCCAGCCGTCGTCCAAGACTTTGGCCACGGCGTTTTCGATGGCCTTGGCTTCTTCTTCAAGCTTAAAGTCAAAGCGGAGAAGCATGGCGGCGCTAAGGATTGTGGCTAAGGGGTTGGCCAAGTCAAGGCCAGCGATGTCGGGGGCGGAACCGTGGATCGGCTCGTAAAGGCCGGGGCCCGTTCCGTCGCCGATGCTGGCTGAGGCCAACATTCCGATTGAGCCTGTAACTTGAGCGGCTTCGTCTGTCAAAATGTCGCCGAACATGTTGCTTGTGGCGATTACGTCAAACTGGCGCGGATTCTTTACCATTTGCATGGCGGCGTTGTCGATGTACATAAAGTCAAGCGCGATGTCGGAATATTCCTTGTGGACTTCTTCGGCAACTTTGCGCCACAAGCGGCTTGAGTTGAGGATGTTGGCCTTGTCCACGACCGTCAAATGCTTTTTGCGGTTCTTTGCGAACTCAAAGCCCATGCGGACGATGCGCTCGATTTCGGGCCATGTGTATTTTTCGGTGTCCCAAGCGGTCTTTCCGTCAGCGCTTGTTCCGCGCTCTCCAAAGTAAATGCCGCCTGTAAGCTCGCGCACTACCAAAACGTCGATTCCGTCGCCGGCAATCTCGTCCTTGAGGGGGCAGGCGTCCTTAAGCTGCTTCCACATTACGGCCGGGCGAAGGTTTGCGAATACTTTCATTCCGCCGCGAAGTCCGAGCAAGGCTTTTTCCGGGCGGATCTCCGGGGCAACGTCGTCCCACTTGGGGCCGCCGACCGCTCCCAAAAGGGCCGCGTCGCTTGAAAGCGCTATGTCAAGCTGTTCCTGGGGAAGGGGGTGTCCAAACTTGTCGATGGCTCCGCCGCCCGCGATTACGTTTTTATAAGTCCACTTGTGGCCGAATTTCTTGGCGACGGCGTCAAGCACGTTCACCGCTTCGGCGACTACGTCAGGTCCGATTCCGTCACCGGGAATCAAGGCGATTGTCTTTTCCATTGTAAAACCTCGTGTTTATTTACGCTAAATTTCTTTAATTATACTAAAAACGCGCTTTTTTGTCAAACGAGTTTGTTGAAATGCTTTTCGATGTCCTTAATCAGCTTGTACTCAAAGGAATCGACCAACGCCATCCACGAGGCTTCCATTACGTCGGAGCTTACGCCCACCGTTGACCAAGAATCCATTCCGTCCGAGCTTTCTATCAATACGCGGACTTTGCTGGCTGTGGCGGCCTTTCCGTCCAATACGCGGACCTTGTAGTCGGTAAGGCGGATTTGTTCCACCGCGGGGTAGAAGCGGGAGAGGGCCTTGCGCAAGGCTATGTCCAAAGCGTTTACCGGGCCGTCGCCTTCGCCGGCTGTGACTTCTATTTGGTTGTCGACTTCAACTTTGATTTGGGCCGTGGCGTTTACGCCTTTTTCGGGCCGCGGGTTCACGCCGTTTGTTTGGTAGTAGCGCAGCTTAAAGAAGGGCTGGTACTTTCCCATGATTTTTCGGACGAGCAATTCAAAGGAGCCGTCGGCGCCTTCAAATTGGTAGCCTTCAAATTCAAGCTCCTTCATTCTTGCCATGATCGTCTTTACGATCGGGTCGTCCTTTGTGATTTGCGGCATGAACTTTTGAATCTTCTTTATTACCATGGAGCGGCCGGCGACTTCGCTCATAAGGAAGACGCGCGCGTTTCCGACGCTTTCGGGCTCCACGTGCTCGTAGGCCGACGGATTTTTAAGGACCGCGTCGATGTGCATTCCGGCCTTGTGGGCAAAGGCGTTGGCGCCTACGTAGGGCATGCCTGGATTAAGCGGAAGGTTTGTGAACTCCGCCACGCGCTTGCAAATGGAAGTGAGCGACTTTATGTTTTCGCCGGGAAGGCAATCGTATCCCATCTTTAACTGCAAGTCGGGAATGATTGTCGAAAGGTTTGCGTTGCCCGTGCGCTCGCCAAAGCCCAAAAGGACGCCCTGCACGTGCGTGGCGCCGGCTGTGACAGCGATTAGCGAGTTGGCGACCGCAAGACCAGAATCGTTGTGGGTGTGGATTCCGATCGCGCAATCCTTTCCAAATTCTTTTACGACTTTTTCAACGGCGGCCTGCAACTCGTTGGGCATCGCTCCGCCCTTTGTCTCGCAAAGGTTTAGGACTTCCGCTCCGCCGTCTTTGGCGGCCTTGAGAGTTTTAAGCGCGTATTCTGGATTGTCCTTGTAGCCGGTAAAAAAGTGCTCGGCGTCGTAGATCACGCGCATTTTGTTTTGGCGCAAGAATTCGCAAGAGTCCTTTATCATCGCAAGGTTTTCTTCTTCGCTTGTGTGGAGAATTTCAGTAACATGGAAAAGCCAAGACTTTCCGAAAATCACCGCCCATTCCGTTCCGGCTGAAACAAGGCTCTGGAGGTTTGCGTCCTCGCTGGGCTTTATGTCCTTGCGGCGTGTCGATCCAAATGCGCAAAGCTTGGAGTTGGAAAGGGGAATCTTTTTCATTTCTTGGAAAAATTCCATGTCCTTTGGATTTGAACCGGGATTTCCGGCCTCGATAAAGTCCACGCCCAGCTCGTCAAGCGCTTGGCAGACGTGAATTTTGTCTTGTACAGAGTAGCTGATTCCTTCGCCCTGCGCTCCGTCGCGCAAGGTAGAGTCCAAGATTTGAATTTTCTTTCCGCTCATTCTTTTCTTTCCTTCCAATTTGAGGCTTTTGACATGTCGTCAAAGACATCATACACTTTTATTCCGTCAAGGTCAAACTTATAAAGGCCGTGCTTTCCGGGATCGTAGGGCGCTCCTGCGACAACCCCGTATGCCGCGCTTTCCTTGCGCTTTGTGATTTCTTTGCCTGTCCACGGGTTCACGGGGTTTTTGATTATTCCTTCAAAGGCAAGGTATGGAGTGTCGGCGTTGGTCATAAAGCTTGTGTCAACCGTGAACTGCCGAGACGCGTTTTTGTCCGCCGAGTCGGCAAAATCTTTTACCATCAAAAGCGGATGGTTTTGGTCCAGCTCGTAGCCGCTTTCCTTAATTTCGCCGTTGTCCGTAAAGAATTTCCGCGCGGGGCCGCCTTTACCGGCTCCATGGTCGGCGACGATTATTATTCTTGTGTTGTCGTAGCAGCCGTTTTGCTTTAGATAATCCATCCATTTGGCCACTCGCTTTAGCATCGCTATGTTTGAGCTGATTGTCTCGTTCTCGGGGTCTCCGGCGAATTTTCCCTTGTCGGTTATGTTTATTGACGGGTCAAAATTTGGCGCCTGCAGTTCTATTGAAGTGTGGGTCACCATTGACTGTAATAGAACAAAGTTTCCTTCTTCGTTTCCGCAAAAATCTGTCAAATCGGGCAAGTATTCGAGGACGGAAAGCTTTGTTATGTATTCAACGATGTCCGCATAGTCTTCGTCGCTTGTCCACCAATTGCCGTCGTCGTAAAGACTTTCGCGGATAAAGGCCGGGGCTTCTTTGAACAATGCGAACCACAAGAAATTTCTTTTTATCGTTTGGCTTGTCGTGTTGGCCTTGACGTTGTTTGGGTGCTCGCTTATCCACTTTGAGGTATATTTCCGTTCCAAGTTGAGCGGAGTGATTTGCGGGTATGGGGCGCAAATAGACATGTCTGGAACCCAAGAATAGTTGGCCCAAGACAAGTCCGAGGCTTGCGCGCCGAATCCCGCTTGTTCCGTGAAAATTCTTGGCATAAGCAAAAGCGCTTCGTTGTTTTTTTCTTTAAGGGGAATGGTAGCCCGCGCGTTCATGTTGAGCGGAGTGTATTCGTATCCGCCGTAAAGGGGGGGGGCGCCCAAAAGAGTGTGCGAGTCATATGACAGAGTGTGGCTGTACAGGGTCCAATCCTTAAAGGCTTCTTTTAAGTCTGGGTAAGCCTCGAAAATCGGCTCGACAAAAGCGTTTTCAGCCCTGTCGCTCATTATGACGACCACATTCTTTCCTTTCTTTGAAAAGTGGAAGACAGGAGTGATAGAATTTTCTTCCTTTACTTGTCGGGATGCATATTCGTTTGTTTGCGCCTGAATTTTCGCAACATTTATCGTTCCAATCGCAAAGAAGGCTATGAGCGATATTGTAAAAATAGGAATGACGGTTTTTTTTGCTTTTGTAAATTTTAGCAAGGCGAGAAGCGCCGCGCCCAAAGCGAGGACGGCAATTACGTTGAGAATTTTTGTAGCGGCTGAATCTTGAATTGTTTTGTCAAACAAGAACACGCGGCTTATGTTTCCGTAATCACCGCCAAAGGCGAAAGTGTTTAGGCAGGCGCTCAAAAGCAAAAAAGCCGCCGCAAAGACCATGAGACTTTGAATTTTTTTTCCAAACAAGAAGTAGACGCAGCAAAACCAAAAGACAAAGATGCCTAAACTTTGTA
>JAEEGK010023320.1_pt1 | contig 12918 bp, 14 predicted proteins | sample 8958771 | NCBI WGS metagenome assembly JAEEGK01 (sample SAMN16246547, study PRJNA631951) | gut metagenome | biome: gut microbiome; feature: rumen; material: SC-attached | host: Bos | place: Iran: Karaj | collected 2018-10 | reverse complement strand
AGATATGGGCACCAGTCAAGATTCACATCCATGTTCAACTTTCCTTGACCTCGCCGTCCATGGCTCGGTCTGCCCATATCTTTCAAAACTCATTTTCTATTCCACTAGATTCATTCCACAAATCAGGCAACTAGGGTCCATATACCTTATAGGGGAATCCACTTTAAATATAGTGTGTCTGAGCAATCTCCCACTATTACACTTACCTTGTTATAGTGTTATGGCTCAATTTATGCTACTATTTTTTGTATGTATGATTAATCATTACAAATACAAAAAATGTTCTGTACGGAGGCGATATGAAAAAGGGACTAGTTATGGAAGGTGGTGCCATGCGTGGCATGTTCACCTGCGGAGTTATAGATGTATTGATGGAAAACGAAATAGAATTTGACTGCGGTGTAGGCGTTTCCGCCGGGGCAACCTTTGGGGTCAACATCAAGTCAAAGCAGATTGGCCGCCCACTAAGATACAACAAAAAGTACTGCAACGACAAGCGCTACGCAAGCCTTGGCTCGCTGATTAAAACAGGCGATATCTACAACGTTCCTTTCTGCTATGACACCCTGCCATATGAGCTGGATGTTTGGGACACCAAAACCTTTTACAGCAACCCCATGGATTTTTACTGCGTTGCCACAGATATCAATACCGGAAATGCGGTATATCATAAATGCGATAATCCTTGTGACACACCTGACGGTGAGGACATTAAATGGATTAGAGCTTCCGCTTCCATGCCTGTAGTCTCTCGTCCAGTTGCAATTGCAGATGGGCTGTATTTAGACGGCGGCATGAGCGATTCTATCCCCCTTGAGTTTATGGAGACTCAAGGCTGTGACAAGATTCTTGTCATAGAGACCCAGCCAAAGGACTACGTTAAAAAGCCTCAGAAATACATGGGCTTAATCAGGCTAAAGCTTGGCAAATACAAGAATATGATCAAAACCATGGCAAACCGCCACCTGATGTATAATAAGCAAAAGGAATACATTAAAAGCAGGGAAAAAGCCGGGGACGTATTTGTCATCCGCCCGACTGCCCCACTTGAAATCGGAGCTACCGAAAAAAATCCGGATGAGCTGCAACGTGTATACGAATTAGGCAGAGTTGCAGCTGTAGAAAATTTAGAAAGACTTAAAGCATACCTTCAATGAACGAAAAAATCTATTTAATGAAAAACACATCCAATACCTGGTTGCCTGAGCACGACAAGCTTCTTAAGTACGTGTCACCTGAAAGGCAAAAAAAGATTGGCCGCTACAAGTTTGATTCTGATAAGGTCAATTCTCTTTATGCTGCAATTCTTTCCCGTCTTGGAATCACCAGATTGCTTGGATGCCAAAACTGCGATTTGATTTTTGACTATCTGGACAATCACAAGCCTGTTTTAAATGTCGACTGTCATCCTGATGCTGCTGCAATTGATTTTAATTTTTCCCACACAAAGGGAGCTGTTATAGCAGGCATCACCAAGGATGAGTCAATCGGTGTGGACATTGAAAAAATCGACGATGCACCCTTTGATGTTATGAGGCTTGTGTTTCATCCTGCAGAGATTGATTATGTCAACAGCTTTTCAGGCGAAGCAAAATCCAAGGCCTTTTTCGAAATCTGGACTAAAAAAGAAGCCTACACAAAGTGCTTGGGACTTGGTCTTGCTGCAGACCTTTGTTCCATAAACACTTTGGAGGCTCCCATCAATTCTGTAATTGAAACCTGGGTCGAGGATGATTACATGTGCTCCGTTTGCGTAATGCCAAAGGAGAACTAGGCTATTCTTTTACTCCACCTAAGGCCACTCCTGCAATGATAAACTTTGACAGGAACAGATAAGCAATAATAATTGGTACAATTGCCACTGTTATCATCATATAAATCTTTCCCATATCAAAATTCATATAATCTGCGCCGCGAAGTGTTGCAATCAAAATAGGTACAGTGGACTTTTCCTTTGACTGAAGCACAAGGGCTGGAACAAAGTAATTATTCCATGCACCTACAAAGGTAAAGATTGCCTGTACGGCAACTGCCGGCTTCATAATAGGAAAAACAATTCTGTTAAATGTTGCAAATTCTCCACATCCATCAATTCTGGCAGCCTCCACAAGGGAAAGCTGTAAATTTGACTGCAGGTAGCTGTACATAAAGTAAAATACAGCAGGACTTGCAATGGATGGCAAAATCAATGGAATCAACGTATCATAAAATCCCATATTGGTAATAAGTCTAAGGAAACCAAGTGCTGTCACCTGTGTTGGCATTACAAGGATAACCATGATAAATGTAAAGGCCACCTTTTTCAGCTTAAAGTCAAATACGTACAAGCCGTAGGCTGTAAGTGCTGAAAAATAAGTACAGATAGCAGCACAAAGGCTGGATACAATGATACTGTTTATGATCCCCCTCATCATTGGAAAGGTTCCGTCATTGGCAACTGCCTTGAAATTCTCAATCAAATTTCCCTTTGGCAAAGCCGAGAACCCCTTTTGCAGCTCTGCGTGAGAGCATGTTGAATTTATTATCAAAATGTAAAAGAAGAACAGACACATAAATGAAAGAACTATCAATAAAAAATGTGCCATGAAGCTTCTTGCTACACCGCTTGCTTCTTTTTTAACCATTCTTTTCACCTCAAATCTTTCGCTTTCTCTTTGCCTTCTTTTCATCGTCTCCACCGTTTACCATCTTGTAGACAAAGATACATAAAATACCACTGACTATAAACAGATAAACTGAAAGTGCACCTGCCCTACCATAGTCTGGAGCTCGAAGCAAATTGTTGAGCCACATTATAAGTGTGTAGCTTGTACGGTTTGGATTACCCTGTCCGTTTGTAAGAATCTGAGGAACGTCAAACATCTGTAATCCACCAATCAGCGAAGTGATTAGAGTGTATGTCAAAATAGGTCTGATAAGTGGCAATGTAATATGGAAAAATGACTGTCTTGGAGTACATCCATCGATAGATGCAGCCTCAAAAATATCAGGGCTTATTCCCATGATTGCCGCCATAAGCATAATCGTTGTATTACCAAACCACATCAAAAAGTTCATCAGTGCAATCAAAAGTCTGGTGCCCACCGGTGTGCCCATGAAATCTATAGGCCCCTTTATAAGGCCAAGACTTACAAGGATAGAGTTCACTGGTCCAGAGGTTGCAAACAATGTAAAGAACAGCATTGCAAAAGCTGATGCCATAATTAGATTTGGTAAATATATCACCACCTTGAAAAACTGTTCGCAATGGATTTTAAGTCTCACATCTACAAACCATGATGCAAGAAGAAGTGCAATTACTATCTGTGGAACAAATCCAATCATCCAAAGCACAAAGGTGTTTCCCATATAGGTAAAGAAATCTTTACCAAATACGTTGATATAATTATCAAATCCCACGAAGTTAGGCCCGATGGTGCGTAGACCTGAGCGGTAATATTCATAAAAACTATACCTAATCGTGTCCAATAGTGGAATAAATGAAAAAATGAAATAAGTCACAAAGAACGGCAATATAAAAAGATAGCCCCACTTCGCTCGACTTATGCTTTTTGATTTTTTCATAAGTATATTTCTCCTTATAAAATATTGTCACTATTCACAGTAACCCCAACCGCCAAAATCTTTACTTGGCAGTTGGAGCTTCTGCTTTTAAATGATTGATGATGATAAGCTATGAAAAGTAACTTTTAAGGCCAGTTAACAACTGTGATTTCTGGGTATCTTTCCTTGATTGCTCTCTCGAAGTTACCCTTAGCTGTCTCAAAGTCAACCTGACCCTGGAAGTAATCACTAAATGAATTCTGAATAAGCTCTACGCAACCTTGATCGTAAGGTGAAAGTGTTGTCATCTTGATAGATGAAGCAGCTGGCTGGAAATACTTGAATGGATTTTCTCCACCAAGGAATTCTGCACCAAAGCTCTCATCCTCTGCAATTTTCTTCATACCGGACTGTGTATTTGTAAAATCAAGATAATCCTTTGTAATCTTCATAAGGTTATCCTTGTTTGCTGTTACTGCAAGCATGATGTCCTTTACGTGAGCTGCGTTATCTGTTCCTGCGCATCCGTGTACGAAAGAACCACCCCAGTTAAATGCCTGAGGACCATCTGTTACAGCCCATGAACCAGCTTCGCCATCCCAGTTTGGATTAAGCACGAAATCGATGCCCCATGCTGGAAATAGGAAACCAAATACCTTAGACTCAGAACTCATAGCCTTGTTCCAGTCATCATTCCACTGACCTTTGATGCTCTTGTCAATAAGACCTTCGTCCATCCACTCCTTAGAGTCATTAATCCAGTTAATAATCTGAGGGTCTACGTTGATTTCTGTGCTACCTTCCTCTACCCATGGAGCAGAAATGCTGTTTCCATAAGCTCTGAATGTATCTGCAGATGTTGCAAGTGTAAAGTATCCTTTATCCTTAAGTTCCTTGCCTGAAGCCTTCATTGTAGCCCAATCAGCTACCTTTGCATGAATCTCATCTGGATCATCTGTTCCAAATACATCAAGTGCTATGTCCCTACGATAAACGAAAAGACATGGGCATGCCTGCCATGTAGAGCCTCTCTGTACACCATTTGCATCTGAAGCTACTGTCTTAGTAAAGTCGTACTGATCAGCTAAATCTGTGTGTGGATTTATTCCAAGCTCAGTAAGTGGAATTGCAATATCTGTCTGAGCGTCTGTATACTTAACAACATAGTCTGTCTCTGAAAGGAACATATCTACCTTGTCGTCAGCCTTTGCATCAGCCTGATTCAAAAGAGCCTCATCCAACTTCTTCTGATATACACCATCCTGATTAGGATTTACTGTCCAGTGAATCTCACATCCATCCTTAAGATATGTAACAGTACCATCATCTGATGTGTGATCAACCTGATCATATACTGCCTCCACTCTTGTTCTAAACTCGTCATTCCAGCAGTAAATATTAATTACCTTGCCCTCTTCCTCTGAGCTAACGTAGCTGCTAGTTGCAGCTTCTTTACCGCCTTCCCCTGTTGAGTTGCCCCCACAAGCGGTAAGTCCTGCCACCATAGAAAGGGCAAGCGCAAGACTAACTACTCTTTTTTTCATTACTTTTTCCTCCTTTAGAAAAAACTTTCGGGTGTCTCCCTTAAACGTTTTATATATTAATTTTTAGGGTGTTTTTTCTATATCAAATTCATTGATAAAATATAAAATCCATGCTATTGTTTTGATAACTGTTGGGGGGCGTATATTTTTCTAGCCAGTTATTAGCTTGCTATCTTTCAGGAGGCCACAATGAAGCAGAAAAAAGATTGGGTTACATATCAGCACGACGACGTCGAATCCCAAAATCATAATCATCAGAATAGAGAATTGCTTTTCTATCGTCACGTTGCAGAGGGCAATCTTGAAGCAATACAAGAAAATATTGCCAATCATGAATTTTTAAATTCCAATGGTATAGGTAGACTATCGAGAGATTTAGTTCAGAGTTTCAAATATCACTTTGTTATTTCTGTTGCTCTTATCACAAGACTTTGTGTAGATAACGGAATGGAAATGGAAAAAGCCTATAGACTTAGCGACTTTTATATTCAGCAGCTAGATGATATAGATACCCTTGAAGAATTAGAAGCTGTTCATGACAAAATGGTCTTGGACTACACCAACAAAATGATTGTGCTTCATCGAAGCGCCAATCTCTCACGTCCTATGACTGAATGTCTCAACTACATATATTCTCATTTAAAGGAACGAATCACTGTCAAGGATTTGGCTGCCTACACTAGCAACTCTGCCAGCTATATATCTAGACTTTTCAAAGAAGAGCTTGACACCTCTACAAGCGATTATATTCGCACAGCTAAGCTAGAGGCTTCCAAGAATCTATTGAGATACAGCGATTATTCATTAGTAGAGATTGCAAATTATTTTTCATTTACTTCCCAGTCTCATTTCTGTCAGCTTTTCCAAAAGGAAACTGGCCTTACGCCAAAAAAGTACCGCGAAAAATATTACGGTACTCATTGGAAAGGAACAGCTAGAGACATTATGGACATAACCCAATCCCCTGAAAACGAAGATTAGTTATACCCCTTTTTAAGTATCAGATAATTCTGATAACATACACCTCTTTTTGTGAAATGTCGTGAAATTTTATAATATTTTATTGTAAGCTGTGATATACTTGAATTATCAAAGAGAAGGATTTTTATTTAGCTATGTGAATTTAAATGTAGAAAGGGGATATATATGCTAAAAGACTATACAAAGATTCCAGCACCTTTGAACTCCGACGTTGCTTTAAAAATCATTCCAGGACACTTTGCAACCAACCATTCCCATATTACAAACTATATGGAGATTGGTACAATGAAAACCCGTTGTAATGAGGCACAGGGTGTAGCACAGCTTTTAGCTATGCACTATTCCGTATCCACTCCGGTAGATACAATCGTATGTGCCGACGATATGGAGGTTGTAGGAACATTCCTTGCAATGGAGCTTACCAAGGCAGGTGTTGCCAACTACAATCAACATAAAACTATCTATGTAACTTCACCAGAGCTCACTTCCACTGGACAAAGTATTTTCCGTGACAATATGCAGCTTACAGTCCGAGACAAAAATGTGCTTTTGTTATTCGGTTCTTTAAGTACCGGCCGCACCCTTCAAAGTTTGGCCGACTGCGTCCAATACTACGGTGCCAAAATCAGTGGTGCCTGCGCAATCTTTTCTGCAGTACGCCAGGTAGGTGAGATTCCTGTTATCAGTGTTTTCACCGAAGAAGATATACCAAACTACCAGTCATATCCACTCCACGATTGCCCCCTCTGCAAACAGGGTGTACCTATTGATGCAATTGTAAACAGCTTTGGATATTCAGAGTTGAGATAAAAAAATGATGTTTCAAATCGAACGAAGTGAAGATTTGGAATATCAGGAGCGAAGCGACGAAAAAATGATGTTTCAAATCGAATGAAGTGAAGATTTGGAATATCAGGAGCGAAGCGACGAAAAAAAAGCAGACTGATGAGGGAATCTCTCATTAGTCTGCTCATTTTTAATTTTCCACAAGCTCCATCTCGGATTTCATTATCGTAAATCCGTATTTTTCATACAAAGGCTTTCCCATATCAGTAGCCTCCAGAGAAATCTCCACAATCCCTTTTTCCTTGGCATCCTTAATTAATAAGTCCAAGGTCTTGATTGCTATTCCCTGTCTTCTGTACTCTGGCCTGGTATACATATTCATAATGTATGCCTTCTTGCCGCTAGGATTATGAAAGGTAGGCATAACTGTATAGTAGCTTACCCCTCCGGCACCAACAACCATATCTCCATCCATAACTAAAATAGCAACATGGCTGCCATCTGCCAAAGCCTTTTGATAGTACTCAAAGGACTCCTTTTTTACCTGACTCATATCAACTGAGTCATCAAGCTTGTTGGCCGCTCGCAATACTTCTATTCGCGATGATGTCAAATCTTCTATGTCGTCTAAAGTTGCAAACTTGTACTCCATTGTAGGTTACTCCTGTGTAGGTGATTTGTCTTCCTTCGATAATTTGTAAATAGAAACAAGCTCCATAACAAGTGCAAAACCAAGAATAATTCCCTGGATAAACTCTGATATAGCAGATGATTGACTAATACAAATTAAAACTAACCCCGCTAAAGCGATAAGTGCAAATCTTTTTCTTTCTGACATAACATTACCTCCAACTTTTTAGATTATTTACATTAAGTATACTCCAGATAAATCTATTTTCGCAAGGAAAAAAGCCCAACAATGTTGGGCTTTTGTATAGACTACCTACTTATTTGAACGTCTCCAAATATTCATAGCTTCAGCTTCCTTGATAAGCTCGTCTCTAAAGTCTGGATGTGCAATTCCGATAATCTTCTCTGCGCGCTCCCATGTAGAAAGACCCTTGAGACAAACCTTGCCATACTCTGTAACAAGATAATGTGTGTTAGAACGTGTATCTGTTACGATAGAGCCCTCTGCAAGTGTTGGACGGATACGGCTCTTGACTGTGCCATCCTTAGTTGTAAATGTAGATGAAAGGCATACAAAGCTCTTTCCACCATTTGAAAGATAAGCACCAAGAACGAAATCAAGCTGTCCGCCTGCACCAGAGATGTGCTTTGTTCCAGCTGACTCAGCATTAATCTGACCAAATAAATCTACATCAACTGCATTGTTGATTGAAATGAAATTATCTAAAGCAGAAATCTGACGGATATCGTTTGTATAATCAACAGGTGCACTCATAAGCTCTGGATTCTCATCCATGTAATCGTACATCTTCTTAGTACCTGCACCAAATGCATATGTCTGGCGGAATCTGTCGATATTTTTCTTGGCACCAGTAATTTTGCCAGCCTTTGCAATATCAACAAATGCATCAACATACATCTCAGTATGAACACCAAGATCCTTAAGATCTGACTCAGCAATCATTGCACCAACTGTGTTAGGCATACCACCGATACCAAGCTGTAAGCAAGCACCATTTGGGATTTCCTCAACAATGAGCTTAGCAACTGCTCTATCCACATCTGTAGGAGCTCCGCCGCCACCCATCTCAAGTAATGCTGGGTTATCACCCTCTACGATAGCATCAACCTTTGAAATGTGTACGCCCTCTTCAAAGCCGCCAAGGCAACGAGGCATGTTCTTGTTAACCTCAACAATTATATGCTTAGACTTTTCAACTGCAGCCATAAGATGTGAAGCATTAGGACCAAAGTTGAAGAAACCATGATTGTCCATTGGCGCAACCATAATCATAAGGACATCGTTTGGCTCGATGTGCTCACGATAGTATCTAGGAAGCTCTGAATATCTGATAGGTGCATAGAAAGAGCAGCCCTTAGCAATAAGCTTTCTTTCGATACCACCCATATGCCAAGAATTCCATGTGAAGTGCTCTGCTGCATCCTCACGCTCGAAGATAGCTGGAAGCTTCATGATGATACCACCACGAACCTTGACATCTCTAAGCTCATCTGTACGTGCAGCTAAAGCCTTATCAAGTACATCAGGTGTACCTGTACACCAACCGTAGTCTACCCAATCTCCACTCTTTACTACCTTGACAGCCTCTGCTGCGGTAGTAAGTTTTTTCTTATATTCTGCTTGAAAATCCATATTAACCTCCGCTCGTTAAATTATTATCAATTACATCAAATTCTATCACTTATTACATTAGCATTCAATCTTATTAAACATAAAAACATCGTAAATTTGTGTTCAGGAATCGTGTAAAAGAAATCCCTGTGAATTTGTGGCAAAAAAAGATTTTACGCAAGCTATTCTACGATTAAATCATACTCTGCAGTCTACTCATGGCTCGTCTACGATCTTCAATCAAATCCTGCAAACGACGTACTGCGCGGTTTATATCACCAAGTAATGAATCAACTGATGATATCCTGTCAGAAACCTTACTTGTCATATCTTCTTGAAAATTTTGCATCTGATAATTAGTTGCACCTTTCCAAGTACCTGAACATGTACAGTCGTATATTCGCTCACTGTTATTAACAGCAGATAAATTTCGCTGCTCCTCAGCTATTCTTCCGGCTCTACTATTTAATTCGCCTATCATCCTCTGATAGTTATCAATTTGAATCCTGAGCCTTTCAATCTCTGCTCGGTATTCTCCAGCCATACTACTATTCTTTGCCATTATTTCTCTCCTACTTAAACATATGCCCTATGGCATTAGCCGCGCTCTTATCAGCGTTAATATGCGATTGCTTTATATTGTCCAAAGACTGTGGTAAAACATCCATGGAGTGACCTTTGTATTTATCCATAAGTTCATTAAGTTCCATAGAACTGCCCCTTAATGCAGACATAATATTGGTTCCACCAACCAGCCTTGCATCACCAACCTCAGCTTCCTCTAATTTGCAGATTTCTGCTGTGGAAATAATCCCTTGTTCAATTTCTGTAAAAACTTCGGTATCAATAAAAATATCTTTTGCCATAGTTAAACATCCTTATTAACATTTAATCTTTATTTTTTGTTTTTATATCTAGTGTTTTTATAATCAAACTAGGAGTTACATCTCCTTCTATTGCTTTTAGTTTATCCTGCACGTCATCTAAACTAAGTTTCCACATGACATACGAGGTGCCATCATCATAATTTAGCTCATAAAAATCTTTAATGTTCTGCCCTTCAATTGTCACATCCTTTAGCTCATCTTTATTGTTCCAGAAACCAAAACAGTCAACTGCATGATTTTCATAAAATGGGATAATGTTAAAATAATTAATCCACATTCCCTCAGCAATATTATCAACACAACTGTACTTATAATCACTTTGTTCAAAAATATTAATAATTACTTCACCATAATAAATTGGTTGAGAATATACTTCATCTGACTTAACAACATCTAGTGCTATAACCGTTTTTGTAACTTTAGAACTAGGGTCATAATACATTCTTCTACAAGAGTAATCATTTTGAAATTCGGCAAATAACACCATACCACTCAAATCACAATACTCATTATCATTGAACGCCTCATCAATATCCTTATACCATGATAATTCTTCTTGTTTTTCAATTAAAGATATTATCTTTTTTTCATCATATTGAATTATTTTAGTACTTGGATCCTTAAGCACCTCATCCTCTATCTTGCGATGTGTATTTGTATAATGAATAGCAATAGCAATTACTACAACTACTAAAATACCTAGTATAATAAATATTCTTTTTAAAGCACGGTTCATTATAGATTATCTCCCAATCTCTAGGTAGACTAAATAATAATTCTTACCATTTATACTAATTGCTTTTATATCTTTAACTTCAGGCGTTCCATCTAGACTTCCAATTTGATCCGATTCAGTAAGTATTACCTCATTGTCTTTTTCCGTTACTTTCTTATAAAAAGCAGTATCTACTTGTATTAACTTTGCAGCAGAAAGAAATCCCTCATTATCATTAAGTCCTGAAATCATCTTATCAACATATACGTTCTTAACCGAGTACTTTCCGTCTGTTAATCTATAATCGCAATAAAATACATTGTTCAAATCTATATAAATAGCAACACCATTTTTGCCTTTTAATTCGTCGCTCACCAATGTATTCTCTTCAAATTTAATATTTCTCTGCCATCTCAGTGCTTCTTCGATAGAGCTATATTTTTTTGTTTGAGATAATATAAGTGCCACTGCTAAAGCAATTTCACCGACCAATATAGCTGGTAAAAAAGAATACGTTTTTTTCTTTGTTGCATTTTCACCCTCACCAAGCCATTTTTTAAATCTAATACTGCCTGAAGCATTTCTAATTACTTCAAAACATTCATCTGCTTGTTTTTTATCATTCTGAATGCTAAAGATAATCCCTTTGTGATACAACTTCCATAAAGATACAACTTTATCATCTTTAATCTGCTCAATAGCTTTTATCGCTTCTTCATATTCGGAATTTAAATAGTTCTTATAGAATGATAAATAATTTAAAAATCGATCATAATTATCCTTGTTATAAAAACTAGAGCTTACATATGCACTCAGCAAGTTTTCAACTCGTTCAAGCAATGATTCACATTCATTATTATTTTTATCCTCAAACAAATGCTTATCAAGCAAATAAAATATATAAGAAATTTCCTGCGGTAACACAAGTGCATTATTCTTAGCGAATGCATCCAATTGCTCATAATCTCCTGCCCAGATTAAAGCATTGATTAAGGTATTTCTCTCAGAGAAAGATGCTGAATTTCGCTTGAGCAAGAAAGTACTTATCTCCTTAAAATTTTGTTTATCCAAATACTGACTCAACATATAGCGTTGCAGTTCTTTGATTGCTAATACAAAACATATCACTGCTAATACTATAAAAATGATAAACATCCAAATATTATGATATAAGGTAATCGCACTAAATAAACATAAAAGTACAGCGATTATCATAATAATATTTCGTAAGCGAATTGTGTTTTCCATCTTGTTAATTTTTTAATTAATTATTCCTTTAGCCATTGTTATTGAATACCTAGTGCCTCTATCATCTTTCCATATGTGAGATTTCCTTCTGTTTTACTCATTCTTTCAGGATAATCTTTAATAATTATTGTACGCATATAGAAAGTTTTACCGTCAGGATATTTCAATTTAGTAATATCATTGCATTCTACCCCATTCGCAGTCAACTCACGAATCACTTCTATAAACTATATCTGTTCTTTATTGAACAGTAATGCCTACTTTCTCTGCTATTTTTCTTGGAGTGACATCACCTTTTATACTATTTAAAGCATCATAAACTCCATTAAGCTTTTTATTCCACATATATAGAGTCGTTCCATCGTTATATTTCAATTCATAAATATCATCTACTGGTTCTCCCGAAAATCTGAGTTTTTTAATTCCTTCCTCATCATTCCAAAAGCCAATATAATCCGTCCCATCTACCTCAAAAAATGGTGTTAAATCAAAATAATTACTCCACAAACCTTCGGCCGCACTATCCAGACAAGTATACTCGTATCGACCATATTGGAAGTCATTAGTAATCACCCTCCAGGTGTATGCAACTTGAGAAAAAGAATTCTCCTTTTTAATCACATCGTAACAAACCAAGACCTTAACATTGGTATCCATGGGTTCATAGTAGATTCTACGCGCCAAAATATCACTTTCCAATTGTGTAATTAATACTAAATTATTTTCAGTTTCTTTTTCATACACTTCTTCATCCACGACATCTGAAAATGCTTCATCAATATCTGTATACCAATTCAATTTTTCATAATCTATTTTATCTATCTCTTTTTGAAGAGACTCCTCAGTATATGTTATTGAATATGTATCATGCGATACTATCGGAACATCCGTAACAGGGCCGCGATGACTACTAGAATACTTTACAGCTATTATTAATAGAATAATTAGTGC
>JAEEGK010023316.1_pt1 | contig 12920 bp, 7 predicted proteins | sample 8958771 | NCBI WGS metagenome assembly JAEEGK01 (sample SAMN16246547, study PRJNA631951) | gut metagenome | biome: gut microbiome; feature: rumen; material: SC-attached | host: Bos | place: Iran: Karaj | collected 2018-10 | reverse complement strand
AAAAATAAAAAATATGGGGATTGGGGATTGGGGATTGGGGATTGGGCCCAATCCCCAATCCCCAATCCCCATTTATCTAATTTAAATAAATATGTTAATATCTATTTAACTAATATATTGTAATAAAATTTAATTTAATAATAAATAATTATTTATATTTAAATTAATATTAATATATATAAATATAAATTAATAAAAATAATTAAAAATGTCATATTTATAAACATTCAAACATCAAATAAAATTTTTTTATCAAAATCAGAAATAAAATCATTAATTTTAGGATGAGCACATATTAATTTCGTAATTAATTTAACTCCAAAATTTAATTTTTTAATTTCTTTTATATTTTCAGCAAATATTTTTAAAATAAATTCATATTGATTTTTATCACAAACACACAAAGCTTTTTGAATAATATAATTTCCAAATGGATTTAAAATTAAATCACAAACATTTTCTTTAGATTCACAAATTTTATTTAAAATAATAATATGAATTTCTTTACAATTAATTTCTAAACATTTTTCAATAGCATTTGAACTATATTTTGTTTTACAAATATTCATCAAATTAGGTAAAATTTTATTAATTAAATTTATTTTAATTTCATTTGTTTCATTTTCAATCATAAATTGAAAAATAAATTTTCCATATTGATTTTTTAATAAAAAATTAATATTTTCATAAATTAAATTTAAAAATTTTGTTTTAACATTTTTATCATTATTTATTAAACATTTTTGAATAGTACAACAACCGAATTTATTTGTAGAAATTTTATTAAAATTATTTAATAAATATTCAAAAATAATATTTTTTTCATTGAATTTTACTTCATCAATGTATTTTTGAATAATATGATTCCCATGCGAAGTTAAAATTAAAATATTAATTTCTTTATAAAAAATTTTATTAAATTCATTCAATAATTTTTCATTTTTACATATAATATTTATTAATTTTTGAATTACTCTCGTTCCAAAAATATTTATTGAAATTTTATAGAAATTTTTTGAAATTACATTTAAAAATTTTAATAAATTTTTATTAGTTAAATTTTCTATCATTGCTTGAAATAAATAATTTCCAAATTTATCACAAATAGTTTTATTAATTTCATTTTCTTTATAAATTTTAAATAAATTTGGAAAAAATTTTTCATTACAAAATTTAATGTCGCTTCGTAATTTATTTTGAAGAAATCGACTTCCATTTTGTTCAATTAATAAAAATGGACTTAATTCAAGAATTCTTTGTTCATTTAAAAAAATATTATTTTTATTTTCATTGAAATTTTGAAAATAAAAATTTGATAATGAATTATTATTACTATAATTTATAAAATATTCAAAATTTTCATTTGATTCATTAATTTGAAAATTATTTTGATTATAAAAAATATTAATTGGTTGAAAAAAGTTAAAATTATTATTAAAATTTAAAGGTAATTTTGAATTTTCTATTAATTTTTCTGAATTTATTTTATTTGAAAAAGAAGAATATTTATTAAAAAATACATTTTTTAAAACAAAATTTCTTGAGTTTTTCATATTTAATTTTTACAATTATTTAAATTTATATCTTTTTATAATATTTTTTTCTTTTTCAAATAATAAAATTATCCAATGAAATTTTAAAAATTAATTTTATAATTAAAAAATTACAAATAAATTTATTATAAAAAGAAAAAGTTAAATAAAATATTTAAAATAATATGAAATTATTTTTTTAATTTTTGTTGTTTAAAACTGATAAAATTTTCTTATTAGTATAAAAAAAGAATAATTTAAAATAATTAATTATGGATAATTTTTTCAATAATAATAGTTCAAATAATTATTTTTTTTATAAATATTTATAAAGTAATTTTAATTAATAATTTAAATAATTTTTATTTATGATGTAAAATTAAATAATTATATTTTTTTAAAAATAAAAATATTTATTATATAAAAAATAATAAATTAATTCAATAAAAAAAAAAAAATAAAATTATAAACAAAAAAAAATATTAAAAAAAAAAAATAACACTATTTAAAAAATAATTATAATTATAATAATAAATAAAAAAATAATAATAATTTACAATGTCTGAAAATAAATCAAACATGATTGGAAAATATGAAATTCGTGATAATTTAGATCCAAAAGGTTTTGGTGAAGTTTATTTAGGTTATGACACAGTAGAGCACAAAGAAGTTTCAATAAAAAAAATAAAAAGATCATTATATTCTCAAGATTCAATATTTGAAGAAGAATTAAGTCAAATAAAAAGTTTAAAATCTCCTTTTACAACAGATTATTTTGATTTAGTTTGTAACGACGAATATTATTTTATAATTTCCGAATTATGCGACGAAAATTTATACAAATTCATAGAAAAAAACAGCAATTTAATAGATGAAAATTTTATACGAGAAATTTTAATACAATTAAATCAAGTTTTTTATATTTTAAAAGAAAAAAACATTTTATATAAAAACATTAATCCAGAAAATATTTTAGTTAAATATCACACTCAAAATCCGAAATATTTTAAAATAAAAATTTCAAATTTTGGTTTAACTAAATCAACAAACCCTCCTGCGCAAGGTTACACAGCACCTGAAATAATAAATGCAGAAGATCAAGATAAAGCTTATTTAAAAGCGAAAAAAAGTGATTTATGGAGTTTGGGAGTTACTTTATATTATATTGTTTTTAAATTAGTTCCGTTTGCGAATTTTTATCGCGATGTTATTCCTAAAAAATGTCAAAATGTTTTTCTTAATGATTTAATTAGTAGATTGATTATTTCTGATGAAAAAAAAAGATTGTCGTGGGATGAATATTTTGAACATCCGTTTTTTTTTATTAGTTTGGAGGAAATTTGTGGGAAAAATAAAAATAAAGAAGATGGGAATTTTATTAGAAAAGCAAATACGAAAGACCTTAAAGCAAATATTGAATTAAATAATAATAATAGTAATAAAAATATTTTTAAAACTCAATCAAAAGGAACATCTTTTTCTAGTAAATTTAATAATAATAATAATAATAATAAAACTAAAGAAACGAAAACTACGAATTTTAAAACTAATAATAATAAAAAAAATAGTATTTCTAATAAACCTGATTCTTCGAGAAATAGTATTAAATCAAAAACTGTTAAATATACTTCTAAAACTGCTATTGATAAAAAAGATAAACCAAAAGAAAAAAATACAAGAACTGAAATTAAAAAAAAATCCATGAAAGAAACTCATAGAGATTCTGATAAAAAAGAAATTCCTAAAATTAAAGATAAAATAATAAAAAAAGAAAAAAAAGAAGAAAAAAAAGAAGAAAATAAAATTATAGAAAAAAAAGAAGAAAAAAAAGAAGAAGAAAAAAAAGATGAAAACGAAGAAAAAAAAGAAGAAAATAAAATAGAAACCGAAGAAAAAAAAGAAGAAAAAGAAGATAAAAAAGAAGAAGAAGACAAAAAAATCCTCATTTTCGAAGAAGAAGAACCAAAACTTGCCGCAGAAGACATTCAATCCCGTTCATCCGACAGTGAATCCGAATCTAAATCCCAAAAATCCAAACATTCCCAAAAAATGGAAGAAAAAAAACCAACATTAGAAACAATCCCCCTAAAAAACGAAAACACCAAATCCTTCGCAAACCTCCCCAAAAAAATCCTTCCCGCAAATCAAGCACGTCGTCGTTTATCTCTCCGTAAATCAATAGAAATAAATCCTTTACAACCAGGCGAAACTCTCATATCAAATCTCCAAAACGTCGAAGCAATTCCCGAAGAGCCAAAAAACATAAACGAAAATCCAATTCAACCTTCTCCATCAATTTTACAGAACAAAAACAAAATTTATCAAGATCAAATTAAATTATTCAACTACGATGCAACAAATTTATCAGAAAATAAAACATCTTTAGTAAATTCATATAGCGATTGGCATGACAATCAATTTTGCGTTTTTCGTTCATTAAACAATGATTATTTATTAATGTACATTAAATCAGACACAAATTCTGAAGATCACACAACTTTAGTTTGTTTTGACATTGATTCGAAAGAAATAATCGAAGAATTGAATAATATTCATCAAGACACAATTTTATCTATTCGACATTACATTAAAGGCGAACTTGATTTGATAATGACAACTTCGAAAGACAATAGCATTAAAATTTTTGATATTTACGATAATTGGAAAATCGCCGTTGAAATTAAAAATGTGGCTGAAAATTTATCATCGAATGGTGAAAGTAACATTTTTTCAGCGATTTTATTAACGCATAAAGAAAATGATTTTATTGTAAGTTGTAATTATTTAGATAATTTTTTACGAGTTTGGAATTTCGAAGGAAAAATTATAAAAACAATCGAAGTTAATAAAACAATTTATTATATTCAAAATTATTATGATGAAATTAGTGAAAAAAATTATATTATTATTAATTATCCTGTAAAATCGTTTGATTTTGAAACTGGAATTGAATATAAAACTTATTATCAACTTAATTATTCAGCGCTTAATGTTCAAATTAATCATTTCAAAGGAATTTTGAGCATTTATTTTTTAATTAGATATCAACTTTTTATATGTGATTTTCATAATGGAAACACATTAGAACAAATCGATTTAAATAATAATTTAGTTTTAACTTGTTTGTTAATTTGGAATGATAAATATTTTATTTCTGGCGGAAATGATCAAAAAATTCATGTGATTGATTTGTATTTGAAACAAGAGGTTAAACATTTGGAAGGAATTAATGAAAATGTGGCAACGATTGATAAAATTAAAATTGATGATATGGAATATTTAGTTACTCAAGGAACGAATGATGATGAAATTAATTTGTGGTCGATTGATTATTCGAAGTATTTTGATGAATCTAGAAGAGAAAGTAAATTTTTTCCTACTGAAGAAGGATTTATATAATTAAATATTATAAATATTTTTTATGATTTTTGTTATTATTATTATTATTATTAATTATTTAATTTTTTTTTTTAATTTTTATTATTTAAAATAATATTAAAATAATAATATTATTATTTAATATTAAATTTATTTAATTTTATTTATAAAAAACTTTTTCAAAATCATTAATATAAAATTTTTATGAATTTCATTTATATTAAATAATAAGAATAAAATAAATTTTTTTTTTTTTGTATTATTATTGATATAAAAGATTTTCTAATGATAAATTATCTAAAGGACATGTTAAATTTTTATCAAACCAATTTTTAATACAATCAAAATGAAAATAATGTTTGCAAGGTAAAATTAAAATAATATCAGTAATTTTAAATTCTTGCAAACAAATTGTACAATTTTCTTTTTCATTAATTTTACTATTTTCCTTTTTTTTATTATTATTTTTTTTACTATTTTCTTTAACAAAATCTTTAAATTCTCTTTTCTCACATTTATTAATAATCATATTAATAATATCTTCTTTAAAATTCAAATTGAAATTTTCTGAATTAATATTATTTTCATTATTTTCATTATTATTATTATTATTTATATTAATAGTATTATATAAAATAATTCTTTCTCTGTTTCCATTAAAATTAACAGATAAAATAATTGGAAATTCAATATTATTTAAATTATTATTTCTTTGAATTGAAGTGAATCTTAAATAAAGTTTATTGAATTTATAATACCATAAAATAATATAATTTAAAACAAAAAGAAAACAATAAAAAAGAATTTTTAATGAAGAAAAAACGATTATTTTAATATTATTTTTACATTTAGAAATTAAAAAAATTGTAACTAAAATTCCAATTAAACCAAAAAAAAAAACTAAATAAAAATTACATAAAGAACAACAATAATCGTATAATTCATCTTTTGTTAAATGTAAACAAATTAAAATTAAAATATATAATAAAATAAAAAAACTTAAATGAATTGACATTCCGAAAACATAATTTAAATTAAATTCATCTTCTTTTTTACAAATGTCTTTTTTATTTGAAATTGATAAAATAACAATTTCAGTTATTACTGTTAATAATATTGAAATTATGTATAAAATTATTATTAAATTTAATTTTTTTTTTAAATTTTTATATTTTTTCACATTTGAATCTAAATTAAATGATTCAACTGAAGAAATTTCACTCATTTTAAATTTATTTATTAATTTATATTTAAAATTTATTGAAAATATTTATTATTATTTTTATTATTATTATTAAAATTTTTATTATTATTTTTATTATTATTTTTATTATAATTTAATAATAAATGGGATGTGGAAATTCAAATACTTTAGATGATAATAACAAATATGATAAATATTTTTTATTAAAAGAAGAAATAAAAAAAAACATTCATAATTTTTATTTACGTAAATTAAATATAATTGAATTTAAAAACTTATTAAAAAAACTGAATCAATTTGAAGATAATGAAAAAATTATAAATGAATTTTTAAATAATTGTATTTTAAAAAAACATGAAAAATATAATTTAAAACAAATAATAAATTTTTCATTAATTCGATTACAAAAAGTTTTTCCAAACGGAAAAAATGAAAATAAATTAATTTTTAATATTTTAAAATTCATTTATTTTTTCTTTTGTAATCCTGATATTTTTGATATTAAAAACATAATAAACACAATCGATATTGAAAATGAAAAAACTTTATTTATAAAAACATTAATTGAAAATACAAAATGTGAACAAAAAATTTTCAATAACGTTAAAAAAACATTAGAAAAAAAAATAAAAAAAAAAGACGATTTAAATGAAATTAATTTAAAACAATCATTATTAATATTAAGTAAATTTTCAAAAGATTCTGAAATTAATACAAAAAATTTTTCAAAAAATTCAGTTGAATTTTATCATTCAGGAAAATTCAGTTTTCTTTTAGTAAATATGATTCAATTTTGTTTATTTATGTTTATTTATTTAATAGTTGCGCCTTCGATTTTACAAAAAATAAACAATTTTAATGACGAAGAAATTCAAAATATTTTTATTAATAAAAAAATATCAAAAGATTTAATTTCAAATGAAAATTTGGGCGAAAATAAAAATGTTGACATTAAAAAATTTAATGAATACATTTATAGACAAATGCAGCAAATTAATATTAATATTAATTACGATAGATTATTAAAAAGATTGTTAGTTGAATGTTTACAACCAATTAGTGAAATTATTATTAAAAATGTTGATGCTGAAATTGCTCCGATTGAAAATGAAGAAATGGAAAAAATTATTAAAAAATTTATTTATATTTTTAATGTTAGTAAATTTAATAATAAAATTTTCCCTAAAATTAAACAAAAAGAAGATGAAAATTAATTAATATTATTTTTAATTATTTTTTTTTTTTTTTTTTATAATTTTTTTAATATGGGAAATGAAATTAATAATAATAATAATAATTTAAATGAAATTGAAGAAATTAATTTTGGGCATTTTCAAATTTTTGCTGATGAATTGAAAAATAATTTATTAGAACCTTTGAATAAATTAGAAGAGAAAATTTCTAATGATTTGAATGAAATTGATAATTTTATTAATGAAAATGATTTTAATGAAGAAAAAAATATTGAAAATGAAGAAAATGAAAATATTAATGTTAAATATGCGGAATCTAAAAAAAAAATTCGAGAATTTATTAATAAAATTAATTTTGATTATGATGATTCTGAAAAATTCATTAATGATTTTTCAAAAGAAATTATTCATGCAAACAATTCAAGAGAAATTTTATTTAAAATATTAATGAATTAAATAAAAAAATTAATTTATTTTTATTATTTAATAATGTCAATTTTTAATTTTTTATTATTATTTTCATTAATAATTTCAATAAAATCATCAAATATTTTAGAATTTAATTTTAAAAACAATTTTTCACAAAATCCAAATTTAAATTTTTTAGAACAATTTGTAAATAATTCAATTTTCATTGAATTTTCATTAGGAACTCCATCACAAAAAGTTCCATTTCAAATTTCATTCGATGAAAGCACAAGTTTCATATTAAAATCATCAAATTTATTCAATGAAGAAAAATCAACTTCTTATAAATCAATCGAAGATAAAAAAAACATTTGGAACGAACGTTATGAAAATGGCATAATTTCAAATGATTCTTTAAAATTACCAACAAATACAAAAAAATCAATAGAATTAGAAAATTTTTCATTCGTTTTTGTAAAATCTTACAATTCAACTAGATTTAATCGAGGATTTCCATCATCAATTTTAGGCTTAAATTTAGATGTTAATTTTATGCAAACTGATTTAAATTTCTTAAACATTTTAAAATTAAATAACATAATAAATTCATACACTTTTACATTAAAATACACAAATGAAAACGAAGGTAAAATTTTCATTGGTGGATTTCCGCATGAATTTAACAAAAATTACAATGAAAAAAATTTACGTTCAACTTTATGTCAAAAACGAGGAGCAAAATTTTTTTACGACATTTATTTTGATAACATTCAAATTGGAAATGAGATTATAAAAAACATTAATAAAATCGCTGAATTAAAGCCGGATTTTGGTTTAATTGTTGCTGCAAATGGATTTAAAAAAAATATTGATGATTTATTTTTTAATAAATATTATCTTAAAGAAATTTGCACTTCGGATTTTATTTATAAAACTTTTTGGGAAATTTGGGAAAGAGACGAAGATGATGAAGATCAATTTGATTATGAATGTGGCACAAATGATGCTTTTAAAATTATTGTTTGCAATGAAAAAATTGATGTTAAAAAATTTCCGAGTTTGAAATTTTATAATAAAGATTTTGAATTTAGTTTTGAATTGAATTATAAAGATTTGTTTAAAAAATATAAAAATAAATATTATTTTCTTATTGTTGAACAAAATATTTATAATAATTATAATTGGAAATTTGGAACGCCTTTTTTGAAAAAATATGAATTGACGTTTGATCAAGATAAAAAAACGATTAATTTTTATGTTAATAATAATAATAATAATAATAAATTTAATTATTTGTGGTTAATTATTATTATTTTGTTGATTATTATTGTGATTTTAATTTATGTTTTGAAAAAGAAAATATTTTTAAAATTAAAAGGAAAAAAAAATAAAGACATTGATTTTGAAGGAAAAACTAATTATACAAAATTAGGAATTTAATGTTTTTATAATTAATATTATTATTATTATTATTATTTATAAGTTAATTAATTATATAAAATAAATAATATAAATGAAAATATTTATAATTTTTTTCTATATTAACATTTATAAATTAAATTTCTTTTTTGATTTTTATGTTTGAAAAAATATTTTTATTTGAATTATTAGTAATATTTAAATTATTTTTTTTAATTGTTGATTTTCCTTTAAATAAAAAAAGATTATCATTTTCAGTAATATTAATTTTATTATTTGTTTGTTTTAATTTATCTTTAAAACTATCTTTAAAATCTTTATTAAAAAAAGAATAATCAATATTTTTTTTAATCATACTTTTCATTAAAATTTTCTTTTTATTATTATTATTATCATTAAAATTCAATTTTTTTTCAATTCTTTTTTTTTCACTTTCATCATCATTTTCTTTTTTGAGCAACATTTTTCTTTTTTTAATCAAATTTTTAATATACAAATTATTATTCAATTCAATAATATATTTACCAATTTTTTCTTGTCTTTTAATAATCGGATTCATACTATTCGCAATAAATTTTTGCGTTTTATCAATCGAAGTTAAAATTTCTTCAGTTTCTTTCAAAGAATTTAATTTCTCATTCAATTCTTTAATATCATTAAACATTTTTACTTCCAACATTTTAAGCATTTCATCAACAGGAACACTTAAAGTATTCGCCAATCGATAATCAGATTTAAACATACTAATATTTCTTTTCAATTTCATAATTAAAATAAACCTTTTCGTTAAACTATTTTCTTTATTATTATCATACATATTAATAATATTCTTTTTGTTCCGTTTTTTTAGCTCAATTTCATATCGCAATTTACAAAATATTCCTATCACACTTCCCGCTTTTAATAAAGCATTATCATCTGCTTGAATTTTTTTTATTATGTTATATGCCTTTTTTTCCTGTTCGGTAAATTCAGTCAAATTTCCTAAACTAACGATCATAAGTGAAGTTAAAAGCATCCCTAAAATCGCAGCTATTATTACTATTCCTCTACCTAAATGACTACGAGGATATAAATCTCCATAACCAACGGTGACCATTGTTATTATTATTACCCAAAAACAATTTAGTAAATAAACTAAATCATTCCCATCGATTAAATTTTTATATTCTTCTTTTGGATTAATTACACCATATTCAAATGTTCTTAAACAAAACGCACATAATGCGACTAATATTAAAATGCTTAAAAATAATATTATAAATGGACGATATTTTAATTCTGCTTTTAAAGCAAATGCAATTCCGTTTGAAATTTTGTATTTTTTACATATTTCTTTTGCTTCTTCGCTTGTCCATTTTGAAAAATAAGAATAAACTCGAAGAATTAAATAACTTTTTAATATTATTATTATGCTAAAAATTGCATCGTAATTATATGTGAAATATAAATCTAATAAAACGCCGGTTATTGCGATGTTTAAATAAGGTGGAAAAAAAACACCAATGAAAATCATTTCTATTATTAAATAATAAATTAATCCGCTTGTTATTAAATTATCATATTTTCCTAAATGATTTAAAAATTTTAAATATTTTAATTTTAATTTATATCGAAAAAAAATTGCGATTTCTGCAAAAATTACAATGAAAATATTCAAAAATCTTAAAAAATTTTCTATTCCGGAAATTTTTCTATTTGTTATTGAATTCATTACTTTTTTTGTTATTATTGTGTCTAATGATGAAATATAAGCATCTGTTTTTTCTATAAAAATTTCATTGTCGATTATTGTAACAACAATGTTTAAAAAAATTAAACTTCCTAAAAAAACATCGACTGTTTTTATTTCTTTTTTTATTTTTATTAAAAAATTATCTATTGAATTTGACATAAATTTTCTATTAAAATCTTTAAATTCTAAATTATTTTTTTTATTTTTTATTTGTACGATTTCACTATTTAATCTTCTTTTTCTAATACTTTCTCTACGTTTTTCTTTTTCTTTATTTTGCTTTTCTAAAATGTCTAAATATTTTAAAACGTTTGTGTTACTTTGATTTTTTACATTTGAATTTGATTTCATCACATTTTTATTTGTTATGTTTATATAATCAATACTATTTCGAATTTTATTTAAACTTTTTTCATAAATTGCTGATGTTTTTAAAGGAATTTGTTCTTCAATATTTAGAAAATTAAAATTTATATTTGTTTTGTTTTTATTTTTATCTTTTTCGGAATGATCAGAAGAACATTCAAGAATATTAATTACATTGGACATTTATTTATATTTTTTATTAAAGTTTAATAGAAAATTTTATGTATTTTTTTAATAAATATTAAATTTTATTTTTTATTTAATTTTTTTTTAAATAATAATTTTCTTTTTTTGTTTTTAATTTTATTAAAAAATAAATTTTTTAATAATGTTTTATTTAAATTTCTTTATTTGTAAATTTAATTTATCTTTTATTTATTATTTAGTTAATAATAATATAAATTTTTTAAGTTATAAAATAATAATATAAATTTGGAGAAATATTTAATTAATTAGATATAATTATAAAATTATAAGTAATTAAAAAATTAAATTAATATATTATTAATTATTTGTTATTTAAATATTAAATTTTATTATTAGAATAATATTTTTTGTTATAAGTGAAATTATTTTTATTATTATAATTGTTCTTATTTAAATTTTTTCTATTTTGAAAATAAATATTATTATTATTATTATTATTATTATTATTATTATTATTATTATTATTATTATTATTATTATTATTATTATTATTATTATTATTATTATTATTATTATTATTATTATTATTAAAAAATTTTATATTCATAATAAATTTTTTATATTTTAATTTTTCAACCATTCCAATAAAATTTAAATAAAAATCTTTATCTTTTATATTTTTTATTATTTTAATTTTTTGATAAAAATTATCTAAATTATAAATTAAAGTTTCGTTTATATTTAAACCAATAAAATTTTCATTTATTTTAAATCCAAAATTTTTTATTAAAATGTCTTTTACTAAATTAAATTCATCATTTTTAAAAATAACACAATCATAAAAATTTCCAATGACACAAACACAATTTATTTTTTGAAAATAATCTTCTAAAATTTTTTGTAAATAATAAATTTTAAATGAATTATTTTCATTAAAATTTAATAAAATTGGAAAATCACAAATAAAAATTTTATAATTTTCTCCTTCAAATTCATAAAAATTAATATCATAATATTTATTATTTTTTTTTATTAATTTTAAATTACTTATTAAATTATTTAAAAATAAATTTTTATTATTTTTACCACTCGAATTTATTAAACATAATAATAATATAAAATATGTTTTTTTTTGAAGATTTAAATCAGTAAAAATAAATTTTTTTAATTTTTCATCTTTAGATTTTTTTTTTATTACATTTATATATTTTTTAAATTTATTTTTATTATTATTAATAGTTTTATTAAAAATAAAATTATTAGAATTATTGTTTGAATTATTAATAAGATTATTATTAATATTTTTATTTTTATAATTATAATTACTTTCATAATTAATAATATTATTGTCAGATTTATTTTTATTTTTAAATTTATTTTGTTTATTATTAATATTATCATTATTAATAAAATTATCAATTTCATTATTATTTTTATTTTTGGTAATAAATTTATTATAAAATTTATTATTTTTTTTATTATTTATTTGATTATTATCATTATTAATATTATTATTATTATTATTTATTGTTTTATTA
>JAEEGK010023313.1_pt1 | contig 12921 bp, 11 predicted proteins | sample 8958771 | NCBI WGS metagenome assembly JAEEGK01 (sample SAMN16246547, study PRJNA631951) | gut metagenome | biome: gut microbiome; feature: rumen; material: SC-attached | host: Bos | place: Iran: Karaj | collected 2018-10 | reverse complement strand
TTTAAAAAAATTTATATAGTTACTAAAGCCCACCCAATTCGATTTATTAATCATGTTGTAATCGGTAAATGAATAATAAAGGGATGTGAGCATAGGAATTATCGTAAATGCAAGAAATCCGATTATAAAGGGGGCTGCAAAAACATACCCCACCGTATTGTTATTATAGGCAAACCTGTTCCAAGGCGTTCTTCCGCTTACAACTGCGGGAGTTTTTGTTTTGCTCATACTTAAAAACCTCTGAGGGAATTGCCCGGCGATTTTCCGCCACTGCCAAAAGGCAGTGACGGACACCGTGCTAAAACTTGAGAAAAGAAGAATCAGAACTGAGATGCTGCGTAGTCATAAACTGCCTTTGCAGCTTCATCAGCGGTCATTTCTTTGTAGATAACCTTTTCAAGGTAGTACTTGTACTGCTCTTTTACTGCTTCACCGCACTCAGGGCTTGCAGGGTTGTAAGGCTTTCCGCCGGTATCGAAGGAACCTACGAGGTCAACATACTCGTAAACCTTCTTTTCAACGTCGGTAAGGTTGTCTGCAAGTGCTTCACGAACAGCGGTAAAGGTAGGAATTCCGCGCTCTGCAAGAAGGATCTTGTTGGCGTCGATGCTGCTCTGGAAGAATGCGATAAACTTGGCTGCTTCATCGGGATGCTTGGAATCGTTGGATACGCAAAGCATCTGAGAAGACTGAATGGTGATACCGGAAGGACCGTTAGCGGTCTTGCGGGGAGGGTTGATGAGCTTAAGCTCTCTGCCTGCCGCATTGGTAAGTGCAACGAACTGGTTGGATGCAACCCAGGTCATGGCAGCTTCGCCGGATACGATGAAGTCCTGCTCGATGTCGCTGATCTCGTTGCAAGCACCGGGATCGGGATAAGCACCTGCATCAACAAGGTCTGCTCTCATCTGCATGTAGTTTGCAAGCATCTTGTAGTCGGTGAATCCAAGTCCGGTATTGTCGGAATTGTAGAAGCCGTAGTCAAAGCCTTCCTGGCTGATTCCGCTGGAGCCGCCTGCCTGCCAGTCATCAAACTTGGAGGATCCGTAGATGCCAAGCTTTTCGTGGATCGTAAGGCAGATCTTCTTGTAGTCGTCCCAGGTCCAGTTTTCGGTAGGTTCAGCTACGCCGGCCTGCTTGAAGATCTCGGGGTCGTAAGCGATTCCGTAGGTGTTAACGCCGCTGCAAAGACCAACCTGGTTGCCCTGTGCGTCGGCTGCGATACGAAGGAATGCATCGGTGGTACCGGATACATCAATGGTGCCGTCCTTGATGAAATCGTTGAGTAAGTAAATCTTACTCTGGAATGTAGGGAAGTTACTTCCCATCTGGAAAATATCCCATACATCGTTTGATGCAACCAGGGTGTTGAGCTTGTTGAAATATCCTTCGAAATCCATGGGCTCGTATTCGATGGTTACATGAGGGTTAAGCTTTTCGTAGAGTTCGATAACCGCTACTGTTCTGTCATGTCTGGTCTGAGAACCCCACCATGCCATTCTGAGGGTCACGGGCTCTTTCTTTTCCTCCGTGCTTGCAGAGGAAGCAGATGCCGAAACGCTTGTGCTTGATGCAGAGCTTACGCTTGCGGAATCACTTGCACTTGAGGTGCTTGTTCCGTTACCGCCGCAGGCGACGAGACCCAGCATCATTGCCACAGATAAAACTGCAGCGAATAATTGCTTCTTTTTCATAAGTGAATCTCCCTTCTTCTTGGTAGTCTAATCCTATATCAGCACCTTTCGAAGGTCAATATTTCTCAAGAAACAAGCAAAAATGCCACCGAAAATAGTTTTTATCAAACAAAATTTACCGTTTTTACTTCATCAATATTTACACAAAGCAAATTTTGTTCGTCTTTGCGAGTTTTACAAATCATATTTACTTTTGTTTATGGTTTTCGACCTAAATTTACTTGGAGTTGATGCCGGGATCATGCCCGCAAAACATCGGCCGGACACAAAAAGAGCCCCGAAACAAATCGGAGCTCTTTAAACTGTTCCATATTTACCGCTTATTTGTATTCCGGAAGCTTTACCTCAAAGAAAACGGGACGTTCCTTAAGATTAATGTTGGGTGAATGAAGGGTCGCCATGGTCTTTCCTTCAAGGCTCTTAAAGATCATTCCGTGACCGCCGTTCTTTGAAAAGATAAGGTTTTCATCCTGGACCCAGGGGCCGTCGATGGTGTTGGATTTACTGTGTGCCACCGCAAGGGTATAACCCTCTGCGCCAAAGCTTGACCAGAGCATGGTAATCTTGCCGGAATCGTCCGTATAAACAAAGGGGCCGTCGGTAACATAGTTTCCGTTCCTGATGGAATTGACCCAGGGTGCTTCGGAAGCATGGAACAAAAGCTTCGGCTCTCCCACGGGCTTCTTTAAGTCTTTACTCAATTCCACCGCACAGATCTCACCGTCCGTGACCTGTACCCACTCATGGCAGAAGACCATATAGGGCTTGTTTCCGTCGGTCTTTTCAATATAAAGGGTACCGTCAAGGCATTCCCAGTCTTTCGGCGTAACGGGGCCGTCCGAATGAACCTTAAAGGGACCCATGGGGGAATCAGCCTTTAAGATCTGGGTTCCACGGCACTTTCCCTCTGTTTTGAAAGAAGCAAACATATAAAAGCTTCCCTCATACTTATGAACTTCCGGTGCCCAGAAGTTTAAATCTGCCCAGAAATCTGCAGGGGGCGTAAACACCTCCACGGGATCCTCAAAATTCTCAAGGTCCGTACTTACATATACATCAAGACCCGTGCCCTTTCCCCAGCACTCGTCTCCTCTTGTCCCGTACAGATAGTATTTTCCCTCGTGAACCAATACAAAGGGATCTCTTATGTTGATATCTTCTCGTTTAATCACTTCGTCTCCTTCCGTATCCTTTTTCTTTGTAGTATTTTTCTTTTTCCAGATACATACGTCTGTCGGCTTCCACATAGACTCTCGATGCCGTAGGGTGCTCTAACTCATCGGAATAGCAATATCCGCAGGAATAGCTTATTTTGGCAATCTCGGTCTTATCGTTTACCTTTGAAACGAGCAGGTCGAGGGCCGCAACCGTGGCATCCGCCCTATAGTGGGTGGAATCCGGAACGATGACTACAAATTCGTCACCGCCCATTCTGCCGATGCTTTCTCCGTTGCAATAGACTTTCTTTAAACAATCGGAGAAGTTAACGATCAGTTCGTCGCCCTTTTCGTGACCGTAGTTATCGTTCACCTGTTTTAAGTTGTTAAGGTCGAACTGCATGATGGCAAAGTTCTTACCCTCTTCATCAATCTCCTTGAAGATCTCTTCGATACGGCGTCTGGTGTTAAGCCCCGTCAGCACGTCATTGTAGGCAAGCTTCACAAGAAGCCTGTTCTCAGCCTCTACAGAGACGGTACGACGGTATTCGTTGATGAAGTCGGCAAACATTGCCATGATAAATACAAAGGCGCCTGCGGCGGTATAAGTCCTGTATTCGCCCTGGGTTCCGGCAATTTTCGAGAACCTGACGAAGGCGTACACGATTATATCGCGAAGGCTGAAAGCAAGAAGGGCCGCAACTCCCCAGATCAAAAGTCTGTGCTTCTTTTCGCCCACGGCATCCCTTACGATCAGGAATGCGGCATAACATACCACGGCCATGATGATAGCAAGGTACGGGCCGAAAAGCACGGGGAAGTGTGCGATATTCATGAAATTAAGCAAAACCGCTACTACGAAAAGCTGTATGAGACAAAGCACGACTGCGAAATAAATTCTGATCTCCCATTTTCTTTCGCGTCTCTCAACATCTTCCCGAAAATAAAGTATCAGCGGCAAGGGGCTTAAGTAAAGACTCATGTATTCAAGATAGGACTTAAGATACAGTCTCTCCGTAAAAAGCAGGTTCAAATCGTAGCTGCACAAAGACCAGCTGCCGATGCACAGGGAAAACACGCCTATGCAGAACAGTCTTTCAATGGAGAAGGACTTGAAATACATGCAGAAAGTAACCACGGTGATGGCAAATCCCGCAGTGATAAGAGACAGCGCCACCGCAAGGGGAAGCTGTCGCTCCGTAAGATAATCCACTATTTCATGAGTTCCGTCGGAAATGACCGGAGGATTGATTGTTGAAAAAGCATTTTCCTCGGCTATGAAAACAGTGATCTTGAGAGTTTTCCCGGCACAGTCGTCGGGAAGGGCTATAAATCTGTTTCCGGAACCGGTAAGGTTTCCGTTATTGTATTCCTCATATCCGCAGGAAAATATTTTTTGACTGTCAACGTAAACGTCCACAACAGAATATGCGGAACGTATGCGCAAAGAAGGACGACTCGGAAGTTCTTCGGGAAGGGTGGTGGAAAGAACAAACCAGTCACCCCTCACAAGACCCTTGACGTGGTATTCGTCAAGATCGACGTCTTCGAGTATTTCAATATTCTGTTCGCCGGCACGGGTAAGCTTTACCGTCCAGCCTTTACTCAGCTCAACCTTGTCATACCGGGTTCTTACGATACCCGCCCGAATGTACACGGCTATAAAACTTACCGCCACAAACAGAAAAAGTATGACATGGAGCGCCGCCGATCTCCATTTTTTCACCACAAAAACACCTTCTCAAGGACTTTTGCCTTATTATAAAGGCATTCCTGCGTATTTTCAAGAATATACTTTATTTCTCGCCAACGTATTTTTCCAATGTTTTTCTGACCGCACCGGGGCCGGCAAGCATTTCTTTGAAATAGCTTTCCGTAAGTTCACCGAGGCCCGCAGCGTAAAGGTCGGTACCGAAAATAGCCGCATTTGAAAGGATAGGGCTTACTTTATCATGAATGTCCGTATCTCCGAAGGAGATGCCCGAAACCATGGGAGTAAGCACGGAAAGCATGGGATCGGAACTTAAGGTAAAATCCTTACCCTCATCATCCTTTGCCATCAAATATCTTAACCAGCCTGCAAATACAAGGGGAATAAATTTTAAGGACGAAGTCGAAAGGTCGCTCCTTCCCATGTATGCCTTAATGGTCTCGCCGAATCTGATACCCAGTTTCTGAGAGGTATCCGTAGCGATCCTCTGGGGAGCATCGGGCATGAAGGGATTGGGAATACGGACGTTTACAACTTCATCTATAAAGTCTTTGGGATTTATGACCCCGGGATTCACCACAACGGGAAGTCCTTCTTTATATCCGATAATCTCAACTAGGCGCTTAAGTACGGGATCCTTCATTTCTTCGGAAATAAGGGTGTACCCTAAGAGACAGCCGAATACTGCAAGGGCTGTGTGCAGAGGATTCAAGCAGGTGCAGACCTTCATTTTCTCAACTTTGTCGACGGTGGTACGGTCCGTGAAGATAACTCCCGCACGCTCCAGGGCGGGACGACCGTTGGGGAAGGAATCCTCGATTACCAGGTACTGGGGCTCCTCTGCATTTACAAAAGGCGCCACGTATGTATTCTTTGAAGTTATAACGGGGTCAAGTCCTTCGATGCCGTCGGAAAGAAGGATCTTCTCAACACTCGCATCGGGTCTGGGAGTGATCTTGTCAATCATGGACCAGGGGAAACTTACACGTGCGGGATCTTCGACATATGCAAGGAAGTCCGCATCCGCAAGGTTTCTCTTGCACCACTCCTGCGCAAATCTGTGGACTGCGGCATATAACTTATCCCCGTTGTGGGAGCAGTTGTCCATGCTGACCATTGCAACGGGTCTCTTGCCCTTTGCAAATCTGTGATAAAGAAGGGCCGAAACCTTACCCATGTAACTTGTTGCAGCCCCGGGTCCGTTTTCAAAATCGGAAAGTACGGCCCCGGTAACATTGCCGGATGCATCCGTCAGGCTGTAACCCTTTTCGGTAATGGTGAAACTTACCATGGAAAGAGCCGGATTTTCAAAGATTTCTTTAAGCCTGTCGTAATCTGCGGAATTCTCGGGATTGACAGTCAGCGATTCGGCGACGCTTCCGATAACGGCTTTGCCGATGTTTCCGTCAGCCTTTAAAGTCACGGCGATCCCAAGATTGTCATGGGGTTTATACATCTTTTCGATGATCTCATAGTCAAAACCTTCTGCGGCGATAAGACCGGATTTCTCGATGCCTTCAGATAAAAGTTCATCGCAGATCGCAGCCTGAAACGCTCTGAAAATATTGCCTGCACCGAAGTGGATCCAGCGAGGATTCCTGCGCGTTTCGGCAATCATCGCTTCACGATCGTATTTCCAGACACTGTAGCCCTTATTTATCCACTCTTCTTTAGCTTTTAAGCCTTCTTTGGTAAGTTTCATATTTCCCCCTATTTTCTCTTGGCGTTCTTGTCGATTGCTTCCCAGAGGCCGTTAAGATAAGCAGCTCCGAGAGCTCTGTCATAAAGTCCGTATCCGGGCATGGCAACTTCATCCCAGATCATTCGGCCGTGGTCGGGTCTGATGGGACCGTCAAAGCCTATCTCATAAAGAGCCTTCATGATCTCGTACATATCGAAGGTTCCGTCCGAGGAAAGATGTGCGGACTCCTCGAAATCCGTGGGAGAATTGAACTTAAGGTTTCTTACGTGTGCGAAATGGATCCTGCCCTTTAACGATCTGATCATGTCGGGAAGGTCGTTTTCAAGGTTGGTTCCGTATGAACCTGAGCAGAAAGTCACACCGTTGTGCGGGTTATCAACCATTTTCATCATGCGAAGGATGTTTGCTTTGTTTATTATTATTCTGGGCAGTCCGAAAACGCTCCATGCGGGATCGTCGGGATGGATCGCCATGTTAATGTCATATTTATCGCAGACCGGCATAATCCTTTCAAGGAAGTATTTAAGGTTTGCAAAGAGCTTCTCGTCATCGACGCTCTTATACATTTCAAAAAGTTCCTTTACATGAGCCATTCTTTCGGGTTCCCAGCCGGGCATTACATGGCCGTTCGAATCGTTCTTGATGGAATCAAACATTTTCTCGGGAACCAGAGCATCGACAGCCGCCTGATTGTAAGCAAGAACGGTGGAGCCGTCGGGACGCTTGCGCGCAAGCTCGGTCCTGGTCCAGTCGAATACGGGCATGAAGTTGTAGCATACCATCCGAATGCCTTCCTGCCCCAGTCTTTCAAGGGTGGTTATATAGTTCTCTATGTACTCTTCGCGGTCCGGGGTTCCGATCTTGATGGCATCGTGAATGTTGACGCTCTCTATTCCGGAAATCTTAAGGCCGTGAGCCTCAACTTCGGCCTTTAAAGCCTTAATGTCCTCGGTTTTCCAGGCCTCTCCGGGAGCGGTATCGTAGAGAGTCGTAATAACTCCTTTAACTCCGGGAACCTGGCGGATCTGATCGAGTTTAACGGAATCGTGCTTGCTTCCGAACCAGCGCATTGTCATTTCCATAGGGGTTTCTCCTCTTTGTCTGTGCTATTTATGGGCATAATCCGCCCGTTACAGTCAACATTTTATAACCCCCGTGCACTAATTTCTTCCTCAAATTTGCACATTTTATGTAATTTTTTGCTATTTTTGATTTAAATCTATACTTTTTATTTCTAAATCCCCCTCAAAATCCCCGTTTAAATCCGCTTCTGATTTTCCGTTCGAGTCCGCGCTCGAGTTCTCTGCCGCGTCCGTCACCCACGCGGGACGGGTCATTCGTTCTTCATGCTCACGCTCGACTTTTCTCAAAGCCTCCTCATAGCCCTTCAGAGCCGCAAAAGGCATAAACTGTTTTGCCCGCTCCGCAGGCGTCATTGAAGCTTCCGTGTGATCGGTCTTACTCACTTTTTATGCCCTCCTATCTGATTGTTACGCTCGATCATGGTGCTTTCTTCTCCGAGATTCATACCCCGAAGCACCGCATTTTTCCCGAATTTGTCTTTGATCGAAAGAACGGCCTTCTGCATGCGCTCTTCTTTTCTTAACATGTCTATGTCCGTAAAAAGGTCCAGCTGCCTGTATTCATCATCTGTTATATTGCAAAAAGTCACGTTTATGCGTCTGATTGTAAGAGCGGGATCCGCTATACGAAGAAACAGTTTCGAAACCGCCGAAACCATTATCTGCGCCGAATTGGTTGAGTTGGCAAGTCTCACGCTACCGCTTTCACTTTCGGCGTGAAGGCTGCCGGAATACCCGATATAAAGGGAAATAAGGTCTGTGATCTTACTTTTGGCCACCATATCAAGGCAAAGTGCGTCGGTCATCTCCTTAACGATGGTAAGCGCCTCTTCGAATGAATAATCGCGCGGGAGAACCTGTCCGTTTGAAAGGCTGTTTGAAGAGGGTTTATAGGCCTTAATGTCTTTCATCGTAGCTGTTTCGATGCCGTTTGCGTGATCGTAAATAAGCTCGGCATCTATGCCAAATAAATGGTGCAAAAGCTCTTTATCGGCGTGTGCTACATCATACATAGTCTCCATGCCGCTCTTTGCAAGGCGTTTGGCAATACCCGGACCTATTCTCCAAAAGTCCGTAAGCGGCCTGTGATGCCAGAGTTTTTCCTTATAACTTTGCTCATCAAGAATGCCCACGAAATCAGGCGCGTGCTTTGCAAGTATATCGAGTGCGACTTTGGCAAGGTAGAGATTGGTCCCGACGCCGCAGGTGGCTCTGATGCCGGTTTCCCTGTATACATCAGCGGTCATCCGAAGTCCCAGTTCTTTGGCGGAGCATTTATACAGGTCAAGATAATCCGTAACATCCATGAAGACTTCATCGATGGAATAAACGTGAATGTCGTCCTTTGAAATATAGTTCAGATAGATACCGTAGATCTGCGCCGAAATATCGATATATTTTTGCATGCGCGGAGTGGCGATAATGAATTCTATGTCCTTTGGAACTTCAAAAAGTCTGCAACGTCCCGGAACGCCGAGACGCTTCAGGGCAGGGGAAACCGCGAGACAAATGGTTTTCTCACTTCTCTCGGGATCTGCAACGACAAGGTTGGTCGTAAAGGGATCGAGTCCCCTCGCAACGCACTCTACCGAGGCATAAAATGATTTTAAATCTATGCAAACATAAGTTCGGGTTCCCATGCATTTATTATGACATCAAGAACCCGAAAATGCAACCTGTTTTTTGAGTATGAAAAACCCCGCAAACCGCGGGGTTATAATCTAAAATATTTAAATTTAAAGGGTCCCTTTAAGCCTTCTGTTTTCTATGAACAGCGCGGATACCGAACCGAGAGCGGTTACCAGGTGCTCCTGCTCCGTATCAAACTTTACGGTATTTCCGTTGCTGTCAAGCAGGTTGCCCTTTTCATCCATGGCATTGATCAACTGGATCACTCCGGTCACGGGGTCGTTTCCCACCGCCATGGGTACCACCAGCATGGAGCCCGTGTGGTAGTTGTTCATCTTGTCGTACTGTTTGGTTCCCGAAAAATCAAACTGCGAAGATTTATAAACATCGGGTATGTTCAAACGCTTTTTTTGCATGGTGGCGTAGGCGCATACGTAGGAGCCTGACATGGGAACCGGCGGTATTGAATCCGCTCCCGTGTCGGGTCCGAAAGAAACCTTCTGGGATTTGGTGATAACGTGCTTAAAATGAAGCGCATTATCTTCAAACAGATAAATGGTGCCCGCGTCACAGTTTCCGATCATCATGGCCTCTTTAAGGATCACCTCGAAGAGCTTGTTTGACTCAACCTGTGCCGAAAGCAGGATCGACAGATTCACAAATCGATTCAGATCGTAATACATACCGCACCCCCTTTGATGCATACTCCGTCAATAACAGTATACTTGGGTGTTTTGACTCCGTCAATCGCCATGTGAGGTCTCAAAGCCCATTTATCCGATGTCGGGTTCGTCCTTTAAGGAGATGGTTCCGGCGGCTTTCCCCTCGGTTTCGAACATGATGATCTCGTTCTTTCCCTTCTTAAGCAGGGGTCCGGGAACATAAAGCCGCTTTTGGGGTCCGATCTCCCAGAATCTGCCGATGTTAAAACCGTTTACAAAGGCACAGCCCTTGCCCCAGCCTTCAAAATCAAGGAAAGTATCCGCAGGTTCCGAAACCTCAAATTCGAACCTGTAAAAAGCAGGAAGATTTTCTTGATACCCGCGGGAAAAGTCGATCTTATCGATGTTGTCCAAAGGAAGAGTATAGATATCCCAGTTGTTGTGCATGTGACCGTTTATCTGAACGCATCTGTCGATACCCTTGCGCTGGCGTTCCATGCCGGGACCGAAGTTTACGCGTCCCATGTTTTCAACAAGAATATCAAGCTTCTTGCCGAGAGTGTTTTCTTCTTTTAGCCTGATCTCATTCAAAAGCTCGGTGTCGTAAAGGGTTACAACGGGCTTTTCGTCCACGAAAACATTGGCTCTGTCATTTGCGTCCCAGAGTCTGAATTTATGGATCTTATCTTCGGTATTAAGGATCGAACGATAAAGAATGTATCCGTAGCTCTGATCCAGTCTTTCCATGGAGCAGGGTGTTACACGGGTTTTCTTGACAGAAAGGGTATCAAGGGTTTCAAAAAGTCCCACGCGCCCGGAGCACTTAAGGGTTCCGTAGTCGCGTCTCTTTATTTCGGGGATCTCAATATCGGGAGTTTCAGCGTACTTTCCGATAATCTCACGGTATTTTTCGTACTTGGGCGTGATCCTTCCGTCTTCTGTGAGGATTCCGTCATAGTCGTAACTGGTAACATCGGGGGTGAGCTTGTCGTAATAGTTTGAGCCGTTCATGAAGCCGAAATTGGTACCGCCCTGGAACATATAAATGCTGACGTTACCCATTTCAAGCATTTTATCAAGGTCCTTGGCACTTTCTTCCAGGTTCCCGCGCATGTGACCGCCGTTGCCCCAGTGATCGAACCAGCCAACCCAGAATTCGGCGCACATCAAAGGACGATTGCCGATGAAGGACTTTAAGATACCGAAACGCTCCTCGGTCCGGGAGCCGAAATTTCCGGTGGGAAGAGCTTCGTCAATGCTTCCGCCGCGAAGGTTTTCTGTTTCGGGGTTATCACTTGTGATAAAAGGAACGGTCACGCCGAGACCTCTCATGATTTTGGCAAGACTTTCCATGTAAGCACGGTCATTTGCAAAATAACCGTACTCATTTTCAACCTGCATCAGGATGATATTGCCGCCTTTGTCGATCTGATGAGGAATAAGCTTCGGAATAAGCACGTTATAGTATGCTTCAAAGGCCTTAAGAAAGGGGCCTTCGCTTACTCTCAGTCTCATTCCGTCTTCTTTCAAAAGCCACCCGGGCAGTCCGCCGAATTCCCATTCGGCACAGATATAGGGCGAAGGACGAACTATCACGTAAAGTCCCAGCTTCTCCGCTATTTTGATAAACCGTTCGATATCAAGCATGCCGTCGAAGCAATATGTTCCGGGCTTCGGCTCATGAAGATTCCAGGGAATATAGGTTTCAACGGTGTTTAAACCGAGTGCTTTTAACTTAAGCATACGGTCTTCCCAGTATTCCGGAACGGTCCTGAAATAGTGAAAGGCTCCCGATATGATCTTGAAGGGCTTTCCGTTCAAATAAAAATCGTCTTTGATCTCAAAGGTACTCATCAATTATCTCCCAAACAGATTATTGTAACCCCTGTTTAAAAAAGGGGGGAGCTTACGCACCCCCCTCTTTGGTCTGCATAAATTATTTCTTGTATAATGCGTCGAACTGCTTCTGCAATTCAGCGGTAACGTCTTCGATGCCGGCTTCTTTAAGCTTAGCCTGCATTTCTTTAACGATGTCTTCAGCAGAACCGGTGTACTTACCGTATGCGATCTGCTTCATGTAGTTACCGTAAACTTCGTTACAGTTCTGGATCTTGGCGCCGATATTGTCAACGTCGGGAATGAACTGTCCGTAAGGATAGTCAATCTTGATTCCGTCGTACTTCTTGTAAAGAGCTTCGATAGCGGTCCAGTTTCTGGTAGCATCCTTAAGCTCAAGGTCATCGTTACGTCCCCACCACCAGCTGGTAGCTCCGCCTACATTATCGGTAGAGGAATCGTAGCCTTCGGGAGTGATGCGCATTCCGTTGGAATCAAGTGCGTAGGAAACGCCTTCGATACCATAGTTAATGAGCTTGTAGCACTCGGGATCGTTTCTCAAAAGATCGTAAACCATAAGAGCTCTCTCAGGGTGCTTGGAAGCTGCGGAAACAGCCATTGCACCGTGGGTGATGGAAAGAGCAACAACGTTGTCGGTCTCTTCACCAAAGTAGAAGAATCCGGATTCAGCGTTGGGATCGTCATAAATGGTGTTGGAAGGGCTCTTGGAGCAAAGGTCTGTCCAAGTCTGGGTGTGGTGCTGCTCTGCTGCAACAAGGCCTACACGATAGTCATCACGGTTGGTGGAAGTGGTGTTGTTAAGAACATCGGTCTTCCATACGCCCATCTGGTCCCATTCCTTCATCATCTTAGCGAAGTCAACCATCATCTGGGTGTCAGTATACGCGGGTGTTACGATCTTGTAAAGGTCATCTTTTGTGCCGCCCCAAAGAGCTGCGGTACAGATACCGTCGATGGGAACGAACTTAGAATGAGAAGCAACCCAGCCGCTGGCCATCTGAACGTTGTGGGTTCCGTCGGAATCCCATGCGATCTTGATGCCGAGAGCATCTTTGTTGGCGGTAACATACTTAAAGTAGGTGGTCATGTCTTCCCAGCTGTGTACGCCGTTGGTAAGACCTGCCTTCTTAGCCCAGTCGTTACGATAGATGTAACCGTGGTTGGTCCACTGTGCGTAGTTATCTTCGGGCATAAGATAGATGTGTCCGTCGTATTTGCAAAGATCCCAGTGTTCCTTGGAAACGCTTGCCCAGGTCTTGGGAGCGTAGGTCTTAAGCATGTCTTCGCTTAACTCAAGGAAACCGCCGTTCTTTGCGTTGGGCCATGCATCACGCCAGTCGGATGCGGTCCCGATAAGATCGATGGCTCCGTCCATGGCTGCTATGGTCATGTTCTAAACCGAAAGGTAATCGGTCCACCCGATCCAG
>JAEEGK010023308.1_pt1 | contig 12922 bp, 10 predicted proteins | sample 8958771 | NCBI WGS metagenome assembly JAEEGK01 (sample SAMN16246547, study PRJNA631951) | gut metagenome | biome: gut microbiome; feature: rumen; material: SC-attached | host: Bos | place: Iran: Karaj | collected 2018-10 | reverse complement strand
GGTATGGCAAAAGCAGAAAAATCTTAAAGGGGTTATGAAGAACTTCAACAAAAATCTCATGACCTTTATTGAAGGTTGATTCTTTTACTCTCTTTACGCGCTCAGAGAAAATTCCAAAAGCATCTTTGTAGTAAAGGAAGATGCTTGTAGAAAAGCGGTTGCGTCTTTTATAAGACCAGCAGTTCTTCTCTTTAATTCCATCACTGAGCAGGACCAGAGAAGGCTGAGCCTTATAAATTGCTTCAACAATATCATCTTCTACAGACTTTGGATAATATCCGCCGTAACGTCCGATTACACGAAGATTTCGGAAGGTATCTTTGATATTTTTTTCTGCCTTGTTGATTGTTTTTTTGCTTGAACCAAAAAGGTAGAGAGTTTTATAGTGCGAATCCAGAATTGAAAGAATGCTGATTACTGCCTCAAAAGGATTATATCTTACAGGAATATCTTTTTTGAGGAACTTTGCACCCTTAAGAATACTCTTTGAAATTGGAATAATGAGGTCTGCATTGTTTATACATTCTGAATAAACGCCCTTATGTCTGGCTTTTAAGAGATTCCAGATTGAAAGAAATACAATCTGCTTTGTACCGGGTTTTGCAAGCAGTTCAAGAATTTCGCTTTCAAGATTTTCCGGCTGTACCACATCTACCGGAACCCCGATTAAAGAAATGCGTTTAATAGACATTTTTTACCCCACCAACTATTTACTTTGATTAATTTCTGACTGAACGGCCGCGATTCCGTAGAGCGCCGCCGTTTCACACCTTAATATATTTACGGCAAAATGAACAGGAAGGAAAAGTCCTTTTTCCTCAAGCAGCTTTACTTCCTCAGGGCTTATTCCGCCTTCACTGCCAACTGCAATTGCAGCCCTTTTGATTTTTCCAAGGCCGCCGGCTTTCTGCACGCCAGCTCTCAGATTACCTGAGCAGTCGTCCCGTTCCGAAAGAACAAAAGCCACATCCGCGCGGTCACTGAGCGGAGTTGAAGTGCCCCACACTTCCAGCGCTTTTTCCAGATCGACCGGTTCCAGAACCTTTGTGTCCACCGGAGACCCGCTCTGCTGCCTTGCCTCTTTTATTATACGTTCAAGACGTTCTTTCTTTGAACCACGCAAAGCTTCGGCGCTGCTTTTTTCTGTGTACTCACCAGTTACAGGAACAATTACAGCTACACCGCATTCAGTTGCCTGTCTTACAATCTGTTCAAATTTCTGCGGTCTTGGCAGAAACTGAAAAAGCCAGTATTCAACCATCAGAGCACCATTTGCAGATACCACGCCACCGGTAAGCTCTTCTGCCTGAACTCCGCGTGTAATTGTTTTTCCTGTATCTGCACAAAGCTGAAGGGTAAGGCAGCGTGAAGTTTCATCAATTTTTGCGACAGTAGCGTTACTTAAACTTCCATCGGGCAGCCTTACGCTAACCATATCTCCGGCTCTCACCCTTAAAACCTGACGGAAATATCTATAATCTTTTCCTTCCAGCTGGATGAGTCCGTTTTTAATCTGATTCTTTTCTACAATAAATTGCCGCATTGTCTTTCAGTCTATTTGAGACTTGCAGTTAAGCCCTTGCCTTCAGCAGCCTTGGCATCTTCAGCCTCTTCCTGAAGCTGACGCAGGGTTTTAGTATTTTTAAGCATTGTTGTAAAATCTATATTCTGAACTGCCTTGATTGCTGCATTAAGCTGTAAATCATAATCCAGATCATAAAGGGCAGCCGGCTGAGTTTTCTGCACCTGAATGCGGATAAGACGGCGGATAAGGCGTTCACTCAAAGGATAATCTTTTGCAATCTTTGCAGCAGCCACAGCAATATCAGCTTCTGTCATATTTGGCTTACTTTCTGCTGCCTTATTGATAACTTCAGATTTTATCATATCAACATAAAGCTTTTCTTCTTCTTCAGAAAACTCTGCAAGATTCTTTACTTCCTCATCCGGCGGAATACCAATCTTATCAATATTCATATCACTTGGTGTGTAGTAGCGGGCCATAGTGATTTTGATTCCATCAGTATTTGAAAGAGGAATTACCTGCTGAACAGAGCCCTTTCCATAGGTACGTTCACCAACCAGGTATGCAAGGTGATAATCTTTAAGTGCACCCGAAACAATTTCTGAGGCAGATGCAGCACCCTTATTGATCAGAACTACAATTGGAATTCCGCTCTTTACTGTTGTTTTTTCCTTATTTGCAGAGAACTGGGAATTCTCAAAAAGAAGACGGCTCTTTGTAGAAACAATAGGACCGTTATCAATAAATTTATCTGCAACATCTACGGCAGAAGTAATGAGTCCGCCTGGATTGTCGCGAAGATCAATAATAAGCCCCTTGTAGCCGTTCTTTTCAAAAGAGTCCAGGGCATCCTGAAGACGCTGGGCTGTATCCGGAGTAAACTGAATAAGACGGGCATAGCCGATTTTTGTTCCTTCAATCATTCCATATTTTACAGTTGGAACTTCTATAAGGGCGCGGATTAAAGTGACATCAAACTTCATGCTGCTTCCGCGCAGAATTGTTACTGTAACCGGAGTTCCGATTTCTCCACGCAGATGCTGAAGAACTTCATTCATTGTCATGCTTGGAGTTGGAAGACCGTCTATTGCAGTAATCAGGTCTCCTGCCTGAATACCAGCCTTAGCGCCAGGTGTATCTTCAATAGGAGATGCAACTTCTACATAAGCAGGCTTGCCAGGAGTTGATTCTGCAGCCTTTGAAATTGAAAGACCTACTCCGCCAAAACTTCCTGAAGTTGTATCGCTAAGGTCGCGCATATAATCTTCATCAAGATAAAGGGTATAAGGATCGCCGATTGCATCCAGCATGCCCTTAAGGGCACCCTCGTAAAGGATTTTAGGGTCTATTTCATCAACATAATTCTGCTGAACAAAATCAAATACAGAATTAAGCTTTTTTACATATTGAAAACTGGTGATTTTTGAGTCATTCTCTACCGAAGATTCGGCAAAACACTGAGATGTGCAGAGCAGGAAGGCTGCCGCAATAAGCTTGATGATTTTCTTCATAATAAAACATTGTATGACACAAAAACCAAAAAATCTACCTTTTTATAGATAATTGTGGTATAATAAGCATTATGTCACAAATAATACCTATAGCAAGTGGAAAAGGTGGAGTTGGAAAAAGTCTTTTGTCCGCAAACCTGGCTATTGCTCTCGGACAGCAGGGAAAAAGAGTTGTTCTTGCCGACCTTGACCTTGGTGCATCAAATCTTCATCTCGTAATCGGTCAGAGACCGGGCAAAGCAAGTCTTGGCTCATGGTTTACTGAAAAAAATGATTTCCGCGAAATAATTCAGCCAACTGACTATCAGAATGTCAGTTTTATTGCAGGCGACAGCCAGATTCCGGATCTCACCTCGTTGAAACACCTTCAGAAAGTAAAACTTATCAGAAACCTTAAAAATATTGATGCAGATTATATAATTCTGGACCTTGGAGCCGGAACCCATCAGTTTATTCTTGATATGTTCCTCCTCTCTCCACAGGGTATTATTGTTTCGGCTCCGGCTGTAACTGCAACCTTAAACGGTTATCTTTTCTTAAAGAATGCCGTTTTCCGTCTGCTTTACACCACCTTCAAAAAGGGAACTCCTGGCCGAGCGTACCTGGACGAGCTTAAAAAGAACTCAGAACAGCTTCAGAGGCTTTATATTCCTCAGCTGATTCAGGTTCTTGCTCAGCGTGACCCTCAGACCACCCAGCTTTTCATTAACCGCATGCAGCAGTTCCGCCCACGCCTTGTAATGAATATGATTGAAGACCCTAAGGATGCTGACCGCGCAACAAGAATTAAATCTTCCTGCAATCAGTACCTTGGTCTTGAAATTGAATATCTTGGTCTTATGTACCGCGACATGCTGCAGGACAAGGCTCTTGCTTCTCAGCTACCGGTTGTTGTTTATAAACCACAGTCTGTTCTTGGACAGGCTATTTACCGCATTGCAGATAAGGTAATTAATACTCCTCCTCATGAATTTGACGCTGAGTTTAATCCAGACAGCTTTAACGGAGACAACTTCCAGGATGTTGAAGACGAGGCAAATGAAGACTTTAACTTCCGCCTTTCCGGCATTGACGATATTGTTTCAGGCGGTTCTTTGAGCATCAGTGAACTTGCAGAAATGATAAAGACCCAGCAGTACGAAATTACCCAGCTGCGTAAGGAAAACAACCTGCTCAAATCTAAGTTGATAAAAGCAGCTCAGCAGGGATTTAAAGTTTAAAAATTTGTGTCATGCTCGGGCTTGACCCGGGCATCTAAGTTATAAGGAATACTATGTTTTTATATATCAACTACCCGTCATGGATTCACCCGCAGATTTTTCCAGGCGTAAAACTTCTTGAACTTCTGCGCTGGTATGGTCTTATGTACGCCTTTGCTTTTGCCACAGCCTATTTCATTCTCCGCAAGGTGTGGAAAGAAGGTGCTTTAGATTCTCCAAAAATCAAAACTTCTGAAGATGATATATTCAGCTTTATTTTTACAGGAATTATATTCCTTTTAATTGGTGCCAGAGTATTTTCAACCCTCATTTATGATACAAGCGGACTTTACCGCCATAAGCCATGGCTCATTTTCTGGCCTTTCGACAGCAACGGACAGTTCACCGGTTTGCAGGGTATGTCTTACCACGGTGGTTTTGTGGGCGGCCTTTTAGGTATGATTCTCTGGTGTAAAATCAAGAAACGTCCTTTCTTAAAGTACTGTGACGCTATGGCTTGCGCAATTCCACTCGGCTATACCTTTGGCCGTCTTGGAAACTTTTTAAACGGCGAGCTCTATGGTCGTATAACAACAATGCCATGGGGTATGGTTTTCCCTGGCGCAGAAAAATTTTCTGCAAAGCTTTCCTGGGTTCAGGATTTTGCGGTAAAAATCGGAATGGAACTTCCTGCAAGTGGCCTTGTAAACCTTCCACGTCATCCAAGCCAGCTCTACGAAGCCTTTTTTGAAGGTATTGTATTGTGGCTGGTTATCTGGGCCTGTCGCAAACACAAAAAGTTCGACGGTATGCTTACAGCAATTTATTCTGGTGGCTATGGTCTTTTCCGCTTCTTTATTGAATATTTCCGTGAGCCTGATGCAGACCTTGGTTATAGAATTGCAAAAGATGCATCTGCACCAATTTATACAAGTACATCTCTGTTAAATATTTCTACCGGACAGATTCTCTGCTTTTTGATGATACTTTTTTCAATTGGCATTGCACTTACCGGCTGGTATCTTTCCAAAAAGAATAAAGATTTATAAGTCTATAAGGAGAAAGAATTATGATTAAATCAAAAAAAATCGCTCTCGCACTTTCTGTGTTTTTAGCTTTGCAACCTGCTGTTTTTGCAGTTGATGCAGCTCTTACAAAAGAAATTGTAACTCTTGAGCTTGAACTTACAAAAATGAAAACCCGTACCGGCGAATACGCTGATATGAGCGAAGCTGCTCTTAACCGTAAAATCTCAAGAACAAAAAAGCAGCTGGATAAGAAAAAGGCTAAGGCTAAAAAAGAAGCAGAAAAGGATGCTGCTGCAATCAAAAAAGGAACAAAAAAAGCCGGTGAAGATCTTAAAGATGCCGGAAAAAAAGCTGGCAAGGAACTTCAGGAAGCCGGCAAAGATATTGGAAACGCCTTCAAAGAAATCTTTGACTGATTATGATTCCTGTTTACCAGAATTCCTCTGAACTAGAAAAACTCGCCAAAGACAAATTTGCAATTCCTAAATTTCTGATGATGGAAAATGCTGCAAGGTCTATGGCAGACTTTATTCTGGAAAAAGCTGCTGCAAATGCCGGCCCTCAGAATGTGGTTATTGCCTGCGGAAAAGGCAACAACGGAGGAGACGGCTATGCACTTGCCCGCCTTTTACAGGATAAACTTGAAATAAAACTGCTTGCTTTTGAAGCTCCAGCAGCAGAGGAAGCCAAAGCGCAATACGAAATGTGCCTGCGCCTGGGCATAAAAATTCTTTCAGCAGAAAGTCCAGAAGACCTCAAAAGTTTTGAAAAAGCATGTAAGACTGCTGATTATATTGTAGACTGTCTTTACGGAACCGGCTTTCACGGGGAATTAAAGAGCTCTGCCGCAGATATCATTAAGCTTATGAATAAAGGTAAGGGCATAAAAATTGCCTGCGATATTTCTTCAGGCCTTGCCTTTACTGCAGATTACACAATTACAATGGGCTGCCAGAAGCTATCCCTCTTTTCTGACAAGGCTAAGGCTGTAAGCGGCGAAATTATACTTGCAGACCTTGGAATCTCACGCCGCAATTTCGAAAATCAAGCTTCAACAAATATCTGGCTTATTGAAACAGGCGACCGTATTCTGCCCCTGCGCAAAAACCGCGCCGCTCACAAAGGAACTTATGGTCACACTGCAGTTTTATGCGGAGACAAGGCCGGTGCCGCAATACTTTCTGCAACCGCTGCAATGAACTTTGGAAGCGGACTTACAAGCCTTGTAAAAACTTCTGCTTCTGATTTGAATCAGTTTAAAATATCTCCATCCCTTATGATTTCAGATTCAATCCCCAAAAAAACTACCTGTCTTGCCCTTGGCTCTGGTTTTTCTGATTTTTCAGAGCAGGCTGGAGAAATGCTTATAAAGTGGTTTGAAAAATCAAGCTCACAGGCCCTTGTTCTTGATGCAGGCCTTTTAACCTCGCCAAAAACTCCGGAACTGCTTTCTAAACTAAACTCCTTTGACCAGGCAAGAATAATTCTTACTCCTCATCTTGCAGAACTCAGCAAACTTCTAGAAAACTGCGGAACTTCTGAATATAAGGTATCTGCCCTTGCAGAAAATCCGGAACTTAAAATTGAAGCAGGGCTCTACCTTACAAAACGATTTCCACATACTACTGTCATAATGAAAAGCGCTAATACCTTTATTGCCAGCGGAGACCAGACTTTTATAATAGCAGATGGAGTTCCTTCACTGGCAAAGGGTGGCAGCGGAGATATTCTTGCAGGAATGGCAGCAGCACTCCTTGCTCAAGGCTACTCTGCAAAAGATGCAGCAATAACAGCCGCAGAGCATCATGCACAATCAGCCCGAAGCCTTGGAGAAGAAGCCTATAACCTTACTCCGGAAGCCCTGGTCTCAAAAATCAATTTATAACATATTGTTATCTTTTATTTTTTCCTTTTAGAAAAGCCTCTTCTGGGATATAATTAACCTAATAATAATACTTAATTATACTAGAGGGAGTTTGTATTTATGTATTATTCAAGCATCGGAGTTCTCGCACTTCTGATACTTATTATTAACAATTTTACATTATTAATTCACTCTTCTAACGGTAATCTGGATGCAGCTCATCAAGCATATAAAAGATTTTTGATATGCATTGCAGCCTTTTATATAGCTGATATTCTATGGTCTCCTTTATATCTTCTGAATGTAAAAATAATCAACTTTATAGAAACAAGTTTTTATTTTGTTATAATGGCTTTTTCTGTTTTACTCTGGATTCAGTATGTCATTCTATATCTGAATGAAAGAACCCTGTTTGGAAAGATAATTCTTTGGACAGGAAGAATCTTTCTCATGGCCCAGATAATCGTTTTGATAATCAACTGCTTTATTCCTATTGCATTCTGGTTTGAAGAAGACGGAACTTATCATACCTCAATTGCCAGAAATATTAATCTTGCCACACAGGTTATTGTATGCTGTGTTGTCGGAATCTATATGCTTCCTGTAATTTTCAAAACAGAAGGTAAAATAAAACGCCGACATATGGCCATAGCAACCTTCTGTCTGGATATGATTATCTTTATCGCTCTTCAGGCAATGGATCCATACATGCCTTACTATTCAATCGGCTGTATGCTCGGAACCTGTCTTCTCCATACCTTTGTTCTTGAAGATGAAAAAAATGACCGCCGTGAACAGCTTGAATCAATTCTGAAGGTTGAAGAAATCCAGGAAATGGAACTGGGAAAAACAAGAAAAATGGCATTCTCAGACCCTCTTACCGGTGTAAAAAACAAAATGGCTTATCTGGAAGATGTGGGTAGTTTTGAACAGAAAATTGAAGACGGCTTCCTGCACGACTTTGGTCTTGTTGTATTTGACCTTAATGATTTAAAGAAAACCAACGACACCCTCGGTCATGATGCCGGAGATAAATACATAAAAGAAGGCTGTTCTCTTATCTGCAACAGCTTTAAGCACAGCCCGGTTTATCGTATCGGTGGCGATGAATTTGTAGTATTCCTTTCCGGTGAAGATTATAAAAACCGCGACAAAATCCTCATAACCTTTAATAACACAATTGAAGAAAACCTTACTTCAGGTGGCGTTATTATTGCTTTTGGTTTTGCAGATTATGCTACTCTGGAAGAAAAGGGCTTTATGCGCCTCTTTGAACATGCAGACAAGAAAATGTATGAATGCAAACAAGATTTAAAAGCCAAAAAGCAGCAGCTATCGTAAAAAGTTGCAAATGTCGCAGTAAATCACTAAAATAAGCCTATATAATCAAAAAGCGCAAAGACGCGCGATCTGGAGTTCCTCATGGCAAACACTAACGTTCCTGAACTTTTTGGAAGTCTTGTATTTAACCAGACTGTTATGAAAGAAATGCTGCCTTCACAAACCTTTAAGGCGCTTAAGCATACAATGGAAGAAGGAACTCCCCTCGACTTAGATGCAGCAAATCAGATTGCAGAGGCAATGAAGCAGTGGGCTATCTCAAAGGGTGCTACCCACTACTCTCACTGGTTCCAGCCACTCACCGGTATTACAGCTGAAAAACACGACTCCTTCCTTACTCCTTCAGATGAAGGCAAAATCCTTATGAGTTTTTCCGGAAAGGAGTTGATTAAAGGTGAACCTGATGCTTCAAGCTTCCCTAACGGTGGTAAGCGTTCAACTTTTGAAGCCCGCGGTTACACTGTATGGGACCCAACCTCTTATCCTTTTGTAAAAGACCACACACTTTGTATTCCAACAGCCTTCTGTTCATATAATGGAGAAGCTCTCGATAAAAAGACTCCTCTTCTCCGCTCAATGGAAGCAATCAATGAACAGTCTCTCCGCATTCTTAAGCTCTTTGGCAATAAAGCAAACCATGTTACTACAACCATGGGTCCTGAGCAGGAATACTTTTTAATTGATGAAAAGCTCTACCAGAAACGCAAAGACTTGAAAATGTGCGGCCGTACCCTTTTTGGTGCCCGCCCGGTGAAAGGTCAGGAAATGGACGACCAGTACTTTGCCGCAATCAAGCCTCGTGTAATCAAATACATGGAAGATTTGAATGAAGAGCTCTGGAAGCTTGGAATCTACGCAAAAACTGAACACAACGAAGTAGCTCCTGCCCAGCACGAAATGGCACCAATCTTCACAACATCAAACCTTGCTGCAGATCAGAATCAGCTGACTATGGAAATCATGAAAAAGGTTGCCCGCCGCCACGGTCTTATCTGCCTGCTCCACGAAAAACCATTCGAAGGTGTAAATGGAAGCGGTAAACATAACAACTGGTCTATCGCAACAGACCTGGGAGAAAATCTTTTTGCTCCTGGTAAAACTCCACGCGACAATGCCCAGTTCCTCCTTTTCCTCACAGCAGTAATTAAAGCCGTAGATGAAAATCAGGATCTTCTCCGCTATTCAGTTGCTTCTGCCGGAAACGACCACCGTCTTGGAGCAAACGAAGCTCCTCCTGCAATTGTTTCTGTATTCGTTGGAGACGAACTTGATGCTGTTCTTAAGGCAATAAAAGACGGCACTGCTTACGACGGAAAGAAAGGCCAGAAACTCACAATCGGTGTAGATGTTCTGCCACCAATTCCAAAGGATTCTACAGACCGAAACAGAACATCTCCTTTTGCCTTTACTGGAAACCGCTTTGAATTCCGCTCTGTAGGAAGCTCTCTTTCTATCAGCGGTCCAAACACAATAATGAACGCAATCCTGGCTGATTCTCTCCGCGCATTTGCAGATGAACTCGAGCAGTCAAAGAATTTTGACGAAGACCTGCAGAAGCTCATTAAGCGCGAAATTACAGCTCACTGGCGCATCCTCTTTAACGGAAACGGTTACGGCCAGGAATGGATTGAAGAAGCAGAACGCCGCGGTCTCAAGAATTACCGCACAACTCCAAAAGCAATTGAACACTACATCGACCAGAAGAATATCGACCTCTTCACAAGACTTGGAATCTACACTCCGGAAGAAATGAAGAGCCACTACGATATCAAGCTTGAAAAATACTGCCAGGTTGTAAACATCGAATCAAATACAATGCTTGAGATGGTACATAAGGACATTATTCCTGCTGCCTTTAAGTATCTGAACGTTCTTTCTGATACAGAGTTTAAGATGCAGCGTGTTATGACAATGTGCGACGCTGGCCTTAAACTTATGGAAAAACTTAATACACTTGTAAACGAGCTTTCCAACAAGGCAGACGAACTTGCTTCAAAACACGAAGAAACCCGCGCAATTACCGACCTTATGCAGCGCGCCCACGCTTATGCAAAAGTTGTAATTCCTGCAATGGAAGCCGTTCGCGCCGTAGCAGACCAGATTGAACCTCTCCTTGGCGAAGAATACAAGCCTTTCCCAAGCTACGAGGATCTTTTGTACAGCGTTCAGTAAATCTCCTATCATTACGAAGAGGAAAGCGACGAAACAATCCCTGATTTGTTCAGGGATTGTTTTTTTATAGTCATAATATATATGTCATGTACAAATAAGTAGCTATGAGGATTGCAAAATATAATGTAAATTTTAATCTGATTGAAGTCCTTGAAAAGTTGCAGATCCGCTGAAAAATATAAATCAACAAGAAATTGATAATAAGCAAAAACGGATATTTATCATTTGCAATAAGCCATACTAAAATCTGAACTGTAACAATGAGAATTGGCGGAATCTTTTTCACATTCCTTGTTGTAAAGACAACAAGAAGTTTTAATAGAAAAAAAACACAAGAAATGACTATCATCCATAAAAGAAAATTTTCTTTTGACGGTATTTCTTTTATTGTCTTAAAATAATTTTTGAATATAGGATTTGCTACCGTCGCATTAATCAGAAAACATAAACTTAAAACAATAAATGAGTAAACATCCAAAATAAAATCAAAAAGATGCCTTATAAAGGAAGCTGTTTTCAAAGCTGTATATTTTATTCTTCCACCATTTTTTTTCTTTCTATCCGCTCTTTTTCCAACCTTATTTTCATCTATATCTGGAATCGAAATTTTCTGTTGTAAACCTTCTAGCCACAAGATAAAAGAATTATTGTAAGTACAATATTCATCAGCTGGTGAACTCATTTCCTTAAAATAATCTTTAAATATCTTATCCATTAATACTGTTAAAGGAAATTTTATAATTTCAAAACCATATCTCTTTTCTTTTGTATGAATTATAAATTCATTCTTTTCTACTGTTGTTTCAAGAAATGTTTTATTCTCAAATAATATTTCACCAGTTTCTTGATGATAAATTTCAATATCATTTTCGCCAGAAATCTTTGTCGGTATATTCCACAAAACTCTTTTATCAGTGAATACAAATCCTCGTTTCTGGAAAGGATAAATCCACCAGATAAATATCAAAGTCTCATCGTTTGTCAAACCAAACAAGGCTTTACAAATACTTCGTTGGGTGTCAGTAAATTTCTTTTGTATTTTCAATTTTGTAATCATAAATCTCCAAATTTTTACTTACAAATATATTACTTCAATTTTCCCAATGATTCCAAAATCTCTTTATCATTGCTAACATCTTTCAACGGAAAGATTATATCATATAGAAAACTACCATCATAATAATACAGATTTACGTCACAGGTCATTTTTCCTGAAATCTTTGATATAGTATCTATTTGAACTGAAATAATATTGTCAGTTAATTTACGATATGGATAGAAATGTTTTTGATAGAATTCATCTTCTTTGTAATTTTCATCTACAAAAACATCTTTGTCTGTAAAAGTAAATCTTCTACGTGGATTTTCAGTAGCTGAATCCATCCATGTTCCTATCAGGTTTTTTGAGCCAAATTTTTCAGGCCTTAACTTTTTACTTTTATCTACAAGAAGAATACTTGATTTTAATTCAGTATCGCCCGGACTTGCGTAGTTAAGTCGAAAATTTAAGATTTCTACTTCTTTTGTTTCACTTTTTTTCAACACAAGTTTTTCTTCATTATTTGACTCTACATCATATTTAGTTGCACTCATTGTTTTTTTATCAAACACATAATATGAAGGAACTTCCTTAACTGTTACTTCTAGAATTTTTGCATTTTCATATCCAGGTGTACCAGGATATAATACCCTAAATGAACCATCTGCTAATACTTCTCCTCGAACAGCTAACATAATATCATTCATTGCCTCATGATAATATATTAATGATTTAGGAGTGTTCTCAGACACTGCAGTTTTTTGCATCGTCGCACAAGAAATGAAAACCAACGGCAATAAAAGCAAAAATAATTTCCCCTTCATTTTTCTAAATCTCCCCAAATAAACAGATTATTTAACTATATAGATAATATTATAACATACAAAATGGTCACTTAAAACAAAAATACAAAATGTATATATGATAGTAATGATTAGTATATTATATAAAAGAACTGAGTACTCGGATTGCCTCTGCTATGCTCTGCGTTCCCCATCACAAAATTCAGAAAATTACCCTACTGCACTTCTATAGAAATAAACTGAATTTTCTGCACATAATATAGGAGGATGCGTTGAAGTGCTCTTTCGGGAGAATTGTCTGCGTACCTATACAGGAGTTTTTTTTATGAAAAAATTTGCAGGCTTTATGCATGGTGTAAACCTTGGCGGCTGGTATTCTCAGTGTAATCATACTGAAGAGCGGTATGACAATTTCATTAAGGAAGAAGATTTTAAGACAA
>JAEEGK010023307.1_pt1 | contig 12922 bp, 6 predicted proteins | sample 8958771 | NCBI WGS metagenome assembly JAEEGK01 (sample SAMN16246547, study PRJNA631951) | gut metagenome | biome: gut microbiome; feature: rumen; material: SC-attached | host: Bos | place: Iran: Karaj | collected 2018-10 | reverse complement strand
AAAAAAATTAAGTTAATAAAAAAGATAAATAATTATTAAGTAAAAATAATAATTAGAAAAGAAAAAGAAATTAAAGAGTAAAAAAAAAATATTAAAAAAAAAATATTTTAACAAAAAAATTAAAAAATAAACAATTAAAATTAAATTATAAACCAGATAGTAATGGAATATTAAATTTTAATTTAATAAAAAAATAATTTATTATTACAATTATAATTTTTTATTATAAATTAAATTAACAAATTTAATTTAAATTTGTTTATAAGTTAAAAATAAAATAATAATAATTAAATTTAATTTAAAAATTTAAATAAAAATATAGTTAATATTTTATTTAAAATATCAAAAAATGAAAAATGAAATAAAAGAAACTTCAAATCAAAACACAATTTCATCTTCAATAGAAAATAATCCTCAAAACAAAATAGAAATTTCCATAGAAAACATTTTAGATTTAATCAAAACAAAAAAAAATATAATTTTAACCTGTCCAAAATGTAAAAAATTCCCTCCTTTAATAACAGAAATTTCAAACCAAAAAATTTCATATAAATGTTTATGTTCATCACATTATATTTCAATGTCATTAGAAGAATTTATTTTAAATATAGAACATTTAAATTCATCTAATGAAAAATGTTTTAAACATAAAGAACAAATGGCTACTTATTATTGCAAAGAATGTAAAAAATATTTATGTGACATTTGTGAAAATTATCATTCAAGTTTTGAACCTGATCATAAAGTTGAAGAACAAATGATTAATAATAATTTTCAATGTAATTATCATAAAAATAATATTAAAAATTATTATTGTGAAGATTGTAAAATTGATTTATGTGAAAAATGTAAAAATGTTTTTCATAAAGATCATTTAAATAAAATAAATAATTTAAAATATTATTATGATAAATGTTTTAAAACTATAAAATTTAAAAATATTGATGATGTAATTAATTTTTATTCTGAAAAATTTATTGAAATTAAAAATTTTAAAAATGTTCAAACTTCATATTTACAAAATTTATTAAATCAAATTATTAATATTCAAGAAGATATTAATAACGAATGTGAAACAATAATTAAAGAAAATTATTTAAATATGACTTTATATAAAATTATTATGGAAAATTTTTTTAATAAAAATAATAATTCAAATGAAATTATTCCTCAATTTATTACAATAAAAAATGCAATTGATATTTATGAATCAAATAATAATAATTCAAAAAATAATAATAATAATATTAATAATAATAATTTAAAATTTTTTAGTAATTTTTCAAATAGTTTTTATAAAAATTATGGATTCGGAAATTCTTTTAAAACAAATGACACAATAATTCAAAATCAAATCGAAACAAATTTACAAAAATTTAAAGAAATTTCAAAAGAATTTTTTGAAAATCATAAAATAATATTTAAAATGAGACCATCTTCTCATTGTCAAAAAAAATATTACTTCAACAACAAATATGAAAAAACATTCATAGTAAAAAAAAATAATTTAAATTTAATTCATTTCAATCCAGATTTAAAAATAAAAGTAAATTCAATAATAGAATTAATAAACGGAAACATAGCAATAGCATGTAATGATAAAACAATAAAAATAATTTCCAGCGAAAATTTTGAATTAATAGATAATTTAATAGGACACTCTTCACAAGTTAGTGTTTTATATCAACTAAAAAATGGACTTTTATTAAGTGGCGCAGGAAATAATTATGATTCAAATAGTTTTAAAGTTTATTATTCTGAATCAAATAATTCTATTAATGATTCAATTAGATTGTGGAATTTAGATAAAAAAGAATGTTTAAAAATTATTAATATTATTCCTAATCCAATCAATGCAATTTGTGAATTAAAAAATGGAAATATTGCTGTTACTAATATGAATATTAATTCTATTTTAATTTTGGATAATATTAATTTTAATATTATAAATTCGATTAATACTGAATTTTTATTGAATAATGTTCTTTTTACATTAAAAAAAAGTGGATTTTTAGTTGTTAATAATTTATATAATTTCAGAGGAGGTAAAAATTATATTAAAATTTTTGATCCTGAAAATAGTAATTTAGTTCATTTAATTGATGTTGGATATGATAAAATTTCTAATATTTATGAAATTGAAGATAATAAATTAATTTATTTAAAAAATAAAAATTTAGTTATTTATAATTTAAATAATAATCAAGAAGAAATTAACATTTCTTTAGATAATACTAATACTTATAATAATAATAATAATAATATTAATAATAACATTTGGGGAAATGCTAATAATTTAATTAATGCTTTAAATGGTAATAATAATAATAATATTTCGAATGGTTTAAATACAAATAATAATATAACTAATAATGATAATAATAATAATACAAATAATAATAATAATATTCATAATAATAATAATATAAATAATAAATTTATTAATAATAACCTTAATAATAATAATAATATAGGTTTTAATAATATTCGTTATGCTAATAATTTTACTTATATTTATATGTATCCTTATAATAATCAAAAAATATTAATTGCAAATAATCAAAATATTTCAATATTTAATTTTATAAAAAACCAAAATGAAACTAATTTTGAAATAAAAGGTTTCAATTCAAATGATAAAATATTAAAATTAAAAAACGGAAAATTTATAATAATAACAAATTTTTCAGCTATTCATTTTCATATTTTAGATTAGTATAAATTATTTATTATATTTTAATTAAATTATAAATTTAAATTAAAAATATTAAAATTTTAACATAAAAATTATTAATAAAAAAAATTATTTTTCATTAAAATAAAAATAAATTTAAATATAAAAAAAAATGAAAATCAATCACATAAATTCATATGAATTATTAAAAAATCTCCAAGATCCAAAACAATCAAATCTCAACATAAAAAATTTCGATATGACATATTCAAGCATAATAAACGAAAATTTCATAATATTAAAAAACAACAAATATTACAAATTATCAACAGACACATCACAAATAAAATTCTCCCAAATTGAAACAGAAAAAATTTTCCCAATCACATCATCAATATCATTTAATAACTACAATAATTTCTACGTAAAAAACAACGGTGAAACATTCACAATAATAATCGATAACATATTAACATATGAAAATTATACATTAAATCATTCCATACGTTTAACAGGAAACATAGCAAAAAAATATATAATAAAAGTTTGTTGTGGTGACAGTCATGCAACATTTTTAACACATGCTGGAATAGTTTTTAGTTTAGGTGACAATAGTTTAGGTCAATTAGGTTTAGGTGACTCTGAAAACTATAATGAAATAAGTGAAGCAATTATGATAAAAGACCTATTAAATTATAGAATTAATGACATAGTATGTGGTAGTAATCATTGTATCGCATATGGTAATATAAGAGATATCAATAAAAAAGAGATAACAAATAAAGATATATATCTTTTTTCTTGGGGGGATAATAAATATGGTCAATTGGGGGTGAATGATAGATTAAAAAATTATAGTAAAACTCCTATTCAAATTAAAATTAATAATGAAGATGTGATTAAAAATTGTAATATTAAAATGTTAGTAAGTGGAATTAATTTTAGTGGAATTTTATTAGATAATGGAAAATTATTTTTATGGGGAGACAATCAATTTAAACAAATTAGTCCTCAATTTGAAAATAAAAATTTTTTTTATCCTGTTGAAATAACATATGATTTTTTTGAAAATAAAAAAGCAAAAATTAATAGAATTATTACATCTGCAAATAGTACGTTATTAGTAACAGATAGGAATAATTTATTAATTAATGGAAAATTTAATAATAATTATTATATTTTCGCTGATTTACAAAATTATACGAGAGATGTTAAAATTATATTTACTGATAATAATTGTACATTTTTATATTTTAATAAAGATGGAAATTTAATAGTAGCAAAAAATATTAAACAAGAAAAATATGTTGTAAAATATAAAAAAGAAGAAGAAAATGATATTAAAATTAAAGCGAGCGAAAGTAGTAAAGAAACTTTTAATATGAAGATATTAAATAATAATAATAAAATTAATGATAAAAATAATAATAATATTAAAGAAAAAGAAAGGTATAGTAGTAGTATATCAAATGATACTAGTAGTACTATTCCTTCGAATGAAAATAGTTCGAGAAAAAATTTAAATAATAATAATAATGAAATTGAAATTAATATTCCCATTGTTAGTTCAGTTTCCAGTAAAAATGTTAGTATGAATCAAATTAAAAAACAAATTAATAATAATCATAATGATAATGTTATTAATGTACCTAAACCCAAAATTGAAATTAAATCTGTTGTTGTTAATAATAATAATAAAAATTTAAAGAAAAATAATGTTGATAATAAAAATAATAATAATAATTCCAATAAAAATAATAATAATAATATAGGTAATAAATCTGAAAAATTAACTAATAAAGTTAATCCAATATTTAATAATAATAATAATAATACTAATAATAATAATAATAATAATAATAATAATAACAATAGTAGTAATAACAATAATAATAATAATATTAATAATTCTTTAAATAAATTTTTAAACAAAGACAATAACAATAACAATCATAATACTAATTCTAATAATAACAATAATAATAAAAATAATACTAATAATAATTCTAATAATAATATTAATACTACTAATATTAAAACTAATCTTAATACTAATAACAATATTATTAATAATAATAAAAATACTAATAATATTAATACTAATAACAATACTAATAATAATATTAATAATAATAATAACAATAACAATACTAATAATACTAATACCAACAACCCTTTAAAAAAAGAACCCAATGAAGAACTAAAATACAAAAAAATCTCAAATTACAAATCTCAATCCCTAACATCCTCTCAAAATCCAATAAAAAAAAACACCTTCCAATCAAAATCCAAAATTTCCATATCAAACATCCAAACTGAAGAAAATTCATATTTATCAACTTCCGAAAAATTAAATAGATCAGTTTTTTATGAATTTGGTTCATTTCTCTCAACTCAAATAAAAGAATATAGCAAAAAATTAAAGCATCAAAAATATATTGAAAAAGAAAAATATTTTTCAAATCTTTTAAACAATTTTACATTATATCAAAAAGATAAATATTCTTTAATAATAAATTTTTATAATGGAATTCCTGAAAAATTTCGGGGAAAAATTTGGTTAAAATGTTTAGGAAATCGTTTTGGAATAACAAAAGATTATTATGAAATTGAAAGTGAAAAAGGACAAAAAAATTATTCAAAAATGCAAAATAATTTTATTTTACCTTTTGAAGATTTAGGAATATTTAAAAAAAATTCACCTTTAATTGAAGATTTTTATGAAATTATTCTTACTTTTATTTCATGTCGTCCTGATGTTAATTATCATAAAGAAATTTCATTTTTAGCTGGAATTTTATTAATAAATTTAGAAAAATTTCCTGCGTTTATTTGTTTATTAACAATGATTTTAAGTAATAATTTAATAATTTATTATTTAGAAAATAAAGATAATAATAGTGAATTAATTTTTATTAGAGAAAGTTTTTTTAAACAAATTTTTTATTTAAATCTTCCTGATTTATGTTCACATTTTGAATTAAATAATGTTCAACCAAAAGATTATTTTAATCTTTGGAATAAAACTTTGTTTAGTCAATGTTTTAATATTGATTTAGTTATGAGAATAATTGATGTTTATGTTATTGAAGGCGAAATTGCTATTTTTAAAGCAGCAATTGCTATTTTAAAAGAATTAGAAAATGAAATTTTAAATATCGAAAATAAAGATGAAATTATAAAAATTTTAATTGATAATAAAAGTAATATTAATGAAGATAAAGTTATTAAAAATATGAATAATGTTAAATTTCATAAATGGATCAAAGATGAAATTAAAAATATTTCCGAAAATTTAGTTCCAATTTAAATATAATTAATAATAATAATAATATTAATTTTTTATTAATTAATATTTTTTTTTATAAAAAATATTAAATTTCAGAAACATTTAAAAACGTATAAACATCATTAGAAATTTCTTCACCATTTTCAATTTTTTTTATTACTATATTAGCATTTTTATCCAAAGGAGAAATTTTAATACTTTCTTTAGCATAATCATAACATAACTTATATCTTTTATTTTTAAATAAATCTAAATCAATACAAAACATTTTTGAAGCTAAAAAATTACTTTCATTACTTCCTCCAAAAACATACAATTTATCACCAAATATTTCACTACAATGTTCACTTCTATTTTCATTAACACCTCCAAATAAATCAACTTTAATCCAATTAAAATTTACAATATCACATATAAACATCTCATTAAACGATTGATAAAAATTTTTTCCGCCATAAATTATAATATAATTCAAAGGTTTATAATAATTCATTGATGTATTCATTCTCGGTGATGGTGCTATTCCATTCATTTTTGGTTCAAAACAAATTAAAGGCTGTTTAAAAATATGAAGAATAAATAAACTATTTGAAAGAATATTTTTTTCATTCAATCCACCAAAAAAATAAATTCCTTCAAATTTTGGCTCGAAATTTTTTTTGTTGTTTATTGTATTATTATTATTATTATTGTTATTGTTATCATTATTATTATTGTTGTTGTATGTAAATTCATTGTAAAAAATATTTAATTTATTTTTATTTGATAAATTGTCACTATTTAAAACTAAACAACTTGAATGATAAACTCTTCGAATTAAATTTGGATTGTTTTTTATTTTATTATTATATTTATCATATAATTTATATTTAATTTTTTCGCCCTCTAATTTTGACCATTTTAAATTATTTAAATCTAACATCATAAAATCACATAAAACTAAATTTTCATCATTATTATTATTATTTTCATTATCAATTTCTTCATCATTATTTTCTTCATATTCTTTTTCTAAATCAATTCCACCATGAACAATCATATTCCAACCTATAATTTCACATATATGATTTCTTCTAAATAAAATTTTACAATAATTTTTAACATATTTTCCTTTTTCTCGTTTAAATTTTTCAATTTTCATTTGATTGTTTATTATATTATAAATTAAAATATCTTCCATTGGATATTTTAATTTATTAATATTAATATTACCACCAAAAAAATATAAACAATCATTAAATAAAACACTAGAATGAGCATATTTAAAATTGTAATTAATTTCATTATTTAAAGTTATTTTTTTCCATTCGTTTTTTAATGGTTCATAAAACCAAAAATCATTTAAAATATTTGAACCTAATCCACCAAATATAATAAAATAATTATTATATTTATTTAAAGTAAATTGAATTCTACTGTTTGGAATTTTATTATTTTGTTTTATATTTTTACAATAATAAAATAAAGTTGATTTTATTAAACTATTTCTAATTACAATGTCTGTTATTTTTCTATTATTATTAATTTTATTTAATGTAATCATATCATTTAATTTTTCTGAAGAAATTGTTTTAATTTTTATATTATTATTATTATTATTAATATTTTTTTTACTTTTTTTATCATCCGCTTGAAATTCATTAAATTCATTATTTTCTACACTGAATGTTAAAACTTTAATAAAAGGTTTGGGCATTAAATATTTTTTCAATTTATCATATTGAAATTTATTAAATTTTTTGTTATAAAAATTAAATTCTGTTGAATTCATAACATTATTTAATTTATTCATTATTGCTTTATTCATTTTTAGTGTATACAAACTTTCTTTAGGTGAAATGTATTTACTTTTTCCATTAAAATTAACCATACATAAACGTTTATTTTTCTGTTTGGTTATTTTTTTTATAAATAAACTTTCATCTTTTGTTATTTTATTTTCATTAATTAAAGAATTTATTGAATTATTATTATTATCATAAGTATAATAATCATAATTTTTTGTGTTGTCGTATAAATTTTTATATTTATCTATTGAATGTGAAAAATCATCATCAAAATTTGAATTTATTGAAATATTATTATTATTGTTATTATTAGAATAAAAATTAGTTGAATTATTATTATTATTAGAATAAAAATTAGATGAAGATAATAATAACATTGGAAGAGTTTGATTAACTTCTTTATCAAATGTTTGTTTTTTATATGAATTTGGGTAAAAATTGTTTTTATATAAAATTTTTAATGGTTTGTCTTTTTTTAATGTTTTTTTTATAAATTGAGAATTTGATAAATATTCTTTATTATTATTATTATCATTAAAACTATTATAATTAGTAAGGTTACTATAATTTTTTATTGTTCTTGAAGTATTATTTAAATTAAAAATATTATTTTTTCTTTTTGATAATTTAAATAAATTTGTTTTTGGTAATGAATTTTCTATTGTATGAAAATGAATTTGAGTGTTCAATAATGAATTTTTTATTGTTGAATTTTTTAATTTCATAATTTATTTTAATTATATTTGAATAATAATATTTTTAATATTTATTTAATTATTATTATAAATTTTTTTTTATGTCATTTTTTAAATCTGTTTATAATGTTTTTAAAACAGGAAAAAATATATTTAAAGATACAATAAAAGATGGAATAAAAGATTTAAAAAATCTTGGAAAATCAAAAAAAAATAAAAATAAAGAAGATAATAATAATAATAATAACAACGAAATTAATAACAAAAATAATAATATTAATAATAATAGTAATAACAATAATATTAATAATAATAATAATATTAATAACTTTAATAATAATTTTAACACAAACAATGAAATTCCCAACTTCAATAATAACAATCGTTATCCTTCTTGGTATTTAAACTGTGACGAAATAGAAACAGACATAAAGGAAAATGATATGTATTTAAACAAAAACAATGACAACATCGCAAACGAAACAAACAGTACAAACAACAATCCATTAGAAGAAGCAAAAGGAAATGAAGAAGATGAAGAAGAAAAAGATAATTGGGGTATATGTCCTATAACAGATTGTTATATGGAACATCCTGTTTTAGCCCCTTCTGGTCAATATTATGAAAAAAGTGCTATTTTAAATTGGCTTTCAAAACACGATACTGATCCAATGACAAGAGAACATTTAACAAAAGAAATGTTAATTGAAGATGAAGAATATAGACTTCAAATTATAGAATATAAATTAAAAAATAATATAAAATAATAATATAATATTAGTATTATATAAATAGCATAATTAATATATTAATATATATATATATAAAATAAAAATTATATTTAAATTATATTAAATATATATAAAAAATGGGTTGTGAAGAAGTTCGTGAAATAGAACATCATCAAGGTAATAATAGAAATCCTTCAGCAACAATTTCTCAAGATATAAATAACAATAAAAAAAATGAAAATAATGATGAAGATATATTAAAAGATATGCAAGATCATAATATAAATAGAGATTTAGATGATTTAATATACAACATAATAAAAGGAAAATTAAATAAAGATTCAGAATTTAAAGATTGTTTAATAAAAAACGAAGATGAATTAGAAGAAAACATAAGAGAATATATTCCAACAAGAATAATAAACGAAAATGGAAAAGAAGAAGTTAATATAAAAGATGATATTATTACTAATAGTATACAAATAGATTTTCATACTTGTTATGTTATAGCTCTAAATGGTATGCACGAAGTAATAAAAATAACGAATGAAGATGGAAATTATTGTATTTATCATGATAATATTCCCGGTGATAAATGTGAATATACAGCTATTATAGTTAAAAAATTAAGTGGCAATCCACAAATAAAATGGAAATCACCAAAACCTTAAAAAAATATTATTATTATTTTTAATTAAATTTAAATCAGTTTTTATTTTTAATTATTTATTTTAAATTTTTAATAATTAAATTTTAAAAATAAATAGAAATTATTGAATGAATATTTATATTTTTATATATAAAAAAAAATAAAATAAATATGAATTCATTTTATGTTTTTATTCAAAATGAATTCGAATATCTTTCAAATGATTCGATTGATAATATTGTTAATATTATTAATAAAAAATATAAAAAAAACAAAACTTCAATTGAAAATATTTATAAATTATTTTATTTTTATAATAAATATTTTATTCATATTGATTTTTTAATAAATTATTATAATAATGATAATTCAGAAATTTATTTTTTCGAAAAAAATTATAAAATTAATAATAATCAAAGAGATTTATTTTTAAGCGAAGAAGGTTTATTTTCATATTATCCAATTTTTTGTAATGAAAATTATAATAAAAATTCAATTTGCAATAATAATTTTTGTTTATTTGCTCATAATGAAAATGAAATTAATTTTCATCCAATGAATATTTATTTAAATGAAAAATATTTTAATATTGAACGAAATAAAAATGTTTTAAATGAAATGAAAAAATTTTTTATAAATTTTATTAAAAATGATGAAGAAAATAATAAAAAAAATAATGAAAATGAAATTATTTTAAATGAAAATGAAAAAAATATTGTTAAATATAAAATTTTACGATATTTAATAATAAAAATATTAAAATGTCCAATTTGTAAACAAATTCCAAATAAAATGGAATTTTTTTATTTTTCTTGTTGTAAAAAAACAATTTGTTACAAATGTTTTAATCATTTTAATAAATTTAGTTCAAATTGTATTTTATGTAAAAAAATTCACAATTTTAATAAAATTGAATATTCAAATAAAAATTTCAATGAAATTATTGTCAATTAAAAAATGATTATAATAATTTCTATTTTATTTATTATAATTAATTAATTTAATATTATTTAATATTATTTTTTATTAATAAAAATTTAAATTTATTTAATTAAAAAAATTATGATTGATTCTTTTGATAAAAACGATGAAATTAAAAATATGATAAAAAAATATCATAAAGAACTTATTAATAATGAAACTTTTATTTTTGAAAAAATAAAAAAAGAATTTGAAAATATAAGAAAATTTTTTTTGATTTATACAAATTTTTACTATTTAGAAGTTGATTATATCGAACGTCTAAATCAAATATTAAATTTAATGAATGTTACTATAAAAGAAAGTGAAATTAATATTGAATCAAACAAAGAATTTTCTTATAATAATATTTTACGAATATTTAAAAATACTTTAATTAAAATTTTAAATAGTCACAATAAAATTTTAGAAGAAATTGAAAAAAATTTATTAAATGATAAAAAAGTAAAAATGTTTAAAAATTTTGAAAATATCGAAAATGAATATTCAACAAATAAATTTTCATATCAAACTCTATTAAGAAATAAAGAAATTGAAATAAATACATTAGAAAAAGAATATATTAATGAAGCTAAAAATAATATTAGTAATATTTTTAAATATTTACAAAAAAATTATAAAAAAAATAATGAAAAAACTATTTTTAATTTAGAATCATTAAAAAATAATATTTGTAAAGAAAAAGAAGAAAAATATATAAAAAATATTTTTGAATATAATAAAAATTATAATAATTATTATAAAGAAAATTATAAATTCTTTTTTAAACTTATTAAATATCAATTTGATACTTTTAATGATCTTTTTGAAACAATTCAAATTTTTAATAAAATCTATTCAAAAGAAAATAATAATATTAATAAATATTACGAAAATTTTTTTAATTTTTCTAAACAATTCAACATCGAAAATGAAATTAAAAAAATTATTATTTTATACAAAGATTATCAAAATAAAAAATCCAGTTTTAATAATAATAATAATAATAATAATAATAACAATAATAATAATAGTATTAATAATAATAATAATAATAATATTGAAGATAATTTTGAAAATATTGAATTAGAAAATGATAATAATAATGATAAAAATGGATTAAAAAAAAAATTTACTTTTAATTCTTATATTACAAAATATGAATATGAACAATCTTTAAATGAAATAAAGAAAAAATATAATAAATTTATTTCAGAAAAAACAAAAGATTTAATTGAATCTTTTTATCAAAATTCTAATAAAATTAATGAAAAAATTGATATTTTAGAACAAGACAATGAAAAATATTTAGAAGATGAAATTAATATGAATATTTATAAAAATTACATTCCGATTTTTGAAAATTTAATTAAAGGAAAATTAAATAAAAATTTATATGAAAAATTTAAAGAAGAAATTAATTTATCTTTAAGTAAAACGAAATTTTTTTTGAATTATTTAAATAAAAATCGATCGAAATTAATTGTAATAAATGAAAATGGTTTTGATTTAATTGTTGATTTGTTTGATAATATTTTAAATAAAAATAAAAATTATCCAGATTTAATTGAATTTATTATTATTTTATCACAAACTTTTACCAAAGAAATTAAAAATACAAATAATGAAATTAAAAATGAAAATAATGAAATTAAAAATAAAAAAAATAATTCAAAAATTTTAATGCAAGACATTATTAAAAAATTTAATATTTTCAAAGAAAAAAAAATTTGGATTTCAATAATTTTTTTCAGAATTAAAAATGAATTTGTAAATATTTATAAAAAAAATAATAAAGGAAAAAATGTTAAAATAATTGAAAATAAATCAATTAATTTATATTCAATTAGTGAAAATAAAATAAAAGAATTAAATCATAATACTGTTTTTTCTACTTTATTAACTTATAAATTTAATATGCAAAATTTTAATTTTGATGAAAATATTTTAAATAAAATTTTATATGCTTTTATTAAAAAATATGAAATTAATGATAAAGATAATGTTCTTTTAATTAAAGATTATCAAATAAATGATGATGATAAAGAATTAAAAGAAATTGAAAATTTTATTGAAAATGCTGATGATTTAATTATTGAAGATCAAAATAATTTTGAGGAAATTGATAACAATAATA
>JAEEGK010023304.1_pt1 | contig 12925 bp, 15 predicted proteins | sample 8958771 | NCBI WGS metagenome assembly JAEEGK01 (sample SAMN16246547, study PRJNA631951) | gut metagenome | biome: gut microbiome; feature: rumen; material: SC-attached | host: Bos | place: Iran: Karaj | collected 2018-10 | reverse complement strand
CCGTTGTGGCCCACGCCGAAGAAGAAGCCGCCGTCGTGAAGGGTCTTGGGGTTGATGACCACCAGGCCCTGCATGCCGTTGCAGTTCTCTTCCACCCACTCGAAGATGTAGGCGTCGTCCCGGAGCTTGATGTAGTAGCAGGGGCTGGACCAGGTGGCGCCGCCGCTGTTGTCCCCCTGGAAGATGGTCCAGCTGGAGCTCTCGGGAGAGCTGTACACATGGATGGAGCTCATCTTGTCGCTGTAGGCCCAGGAGAAGCACTTGCCCACCAGATCGGTGGTGAAGTGATGCCGGCGGGCGAAGGGCGGCTTGATATTGCCGTACTCCAGGGTGCCGAAGTTGACCTTGGAGCCGATCTCCCACTCGCTGTGCCAGTTTCCGATCTGGGCCCGGACGGTGGTGGTGAGGCCGTTGGAGAAGTCGCAGGCATGGGTCAGGTTGGCCCAGTCGGGATCGTCCGTCACCATATGGGAGAAGAAATAGATGTCCTTGGCGGGCTCGAAGCAGATGTACTTGGCTTCCTTCCACTCCCCGTCGTTCTCCCGGTACTTCAGGAACCGCTCGCTGAACACGTCGTACTCGTACACCGTGCTCTGGTCCCCGGTCCAGGGAGCGATGGCGTGCTTTTCCATGTCCAGCTTGACCTTGAACTTCTTGCCGATGAGGAACTTGGAGAAGGGCAGGGTGTTCTTACTGGCCATGATGTTGGGGCCATCCACCTCAAAGATGCGGTGGGACTCGTTGGCATGCCGCAGGGCTTCCTCGTGGCTCATGGGCTGGTCGATATCCATGGGACGATAGGCGTAGCGGCCGCCCTTGCGTCCCGCCAGGCGGGCCATGGGGGGTTCCTTGTCCCCGAAGGTGTAGATGCTCTCCAGATGAGCCGCGTCGCCGGTGATCTTGATGTCGGCGGTGTGGAGACGGTAGGTGAAACTGTCGTCCTCCTCGAAGCCGAACTCCAGGCCGATGGCCTTATCCTCAAAGAAGTTCATGACCTCGATCCAGAACTTGCCGGAGAATTCCACCTCGCCCCGGCTGAAGATGTATTTCTCATCGTCGATCTTCAGATAGTCCGCGGGGTTCGCCATGGTGATGCCGCCCATTTCGTCCCCCAGCTCCACCAGGGTGCAGCAGACCACGCTGGGGAAGAAGGTGAGCATCTCACGGCCGGTATCGAATTTCCAGTACAGGCCGCGGCCCTCGATCCGGTTGGTGGTGGTGTTCAGCGCGGGCTTTTCGTTATTGCCGAAATCCGCCCAGCCGAAGTAATACTGCCGCTGGATCTCCCGGGGAACATCCCGGTAATAATCCGGCTCCTTGTCGCCGAACAGGCTGCCGCCCACGGCTACCCGGATGCCGAACCAGGTCTCAAAGGCGGTGATGGCCTTGGTCTTCCAGTCCAGGATCACATGCCAGCCCCTGGTGGTGCCGGGGACCAGATGGCTGAAGAGGGTCACATGCTCCATCTCCAGAGCGGCGTAGGGCGCGGTGTATTCCTGGCCGTTCTCCGTGAACACCAGGGTCTCCTCATCCTTGAATACGTACTCCAGCTGCTGGGGTGCGAATTCCCCCTCCAGCATGGCCTTGAAGGATTTTCCCGCCAGGTAGCCCTTGCCGCCGCCCGCGGGACGGCGCTGGGCGTCGACCTTCCGCTGGACTTCTTCGTCCGTCAGGGGGTTGAACTTGGTAAAGAACATCTGCTGTTGACCTCCGTTCGATTCATTTTTTGGTTTCCTGTATAAATCAGATTATACCCTCTCCGCAAAGGCGCGTCAAGGCAAAAGGAAACGTCCTCCCCGGCAAGGCCGGGGAGGACGTGGGTGCAATTCAGCGGATATTACATGTAGCCCTTCTTCTCGTACTGGAGGGGGCTGCGGACGATCTGGCTCCGGTCGATGCCGAAGTGCTTGGCGTTGTATTCGTCGATGGCGTCCATGATGCAGTCGTACACGCCGTCGTACACGCTGCCCGGGCCGCCCTGGCCGACGCAGGGGATGAAGCCCCTGGGGGTGCAGGCATCCAGCAGCTCCCAGACCTTCTGCTTGGTCTTCTCGGGATCCCAGCCCTCGTAGTCGAAGTCCGCGCCGTCGAAGCCGCCCATGAAGCCGATCTTGCCGCAGTACTGCTTTGTCAGCTCCGGCAGATTGTTGGAGCTCATGCAGCCCTGCCACACGTCGATGCCCATCTCGATCATGGCGGGCACCAGGGTGGCGCCGTAGCTGTCGCTGTGATGGATGACCAGCTGCACGCCGTGGGACTTGTAGTAGCCGTAGATCTCCTTGTAGGCGTCCACGAAAAAGTCCTCGAACATGGCGGGGCTCATGAAGGTGCTGGTGCGGCTGCCCCAGTCGTCATGATGGAACAAGGCATCGGGCTGCAGCTTGGCGCAGATCAGCTCCGCCAGACGCAGCTCATAATCCTTGAGATACTTGATGAGGTCGTGCATCTCATCCGGATACTCATAGAGGTTGATCATGGTGTTCTGGATCTCGCCCAGATGATGGCACTGCTCAAAGAGGCCGGGGGCGATGAAGGGGGCCTTCCAGGCCAGGTTGGAATCCGTCTTGTCCATGATGCCCTTGATCATGGCCCATTCCTCATCCGGGAAATCCAGGCTGGGGGCATGGACGTAATCCTGCCAGTGCTCAATATCCTTGATGACGATCTTGTCCGGCGTATGCACCGGGAAAGCGCCGGGGGTGCCCAGAGGGTAAGAGTTGGTAACGCCCCAGGCGTTCACCACGTTCTCCTCGCCGTACTTGGGGGAGGTGCTGTGGAACATGGCGGGATGCAGCACCAGGCGGATGGCCTCGTACTGGTTGGCGTAGCGGTCGGGATTCAGGCCCTTGGCTGCCTCGTAATAGTTTTGTTTCGGACTCAGCATAGCGGTTACCTCTCCATTCTATGATCATTCTCTTTCGATCATGCAGCGTTAAGTATTATATCAAGGCAAAAACGCCCGGTCAAGGGAAAAGGGGGCTCAGAGCCGCTCCTTCCTCTCGATATCCAGGAAGTATTTGTAGGTATCCACGGTGAGCTCGCCGCAGGCGGCCTCGTCGCAGGCGATGATGGCGCCGTTGTGCATCTGCAGGGCGGAGCAGGTCCATTTATGGCTCACGCCGCCCTCCACCGTGGCGGCCAGGGCCCGGGCCTTATTGTGCCCGTTGATGAGGATCAGCACTTCTTTGGAATCCGTCACGGTCCCCACCCCCACGGACAGGGCCTGGGCGGGCACCTTCTCCGGGTCGCCGCCGAAGAAGCGGGAGTTGACGATGCGGGTATCCGTGGTGAGGTTCCGCACCCCGGTGCGGGAGGTCAGGCTGGTGTAGGGCTCGTTGAAGGCGATGTGTCCGTCCACGCCGATGCCGCCCATGAACAGGTCGATGCCGCCATAGGAGGCGATCTTCTCCTCGTACCGCCGGCACTCCCCCTCCGGATCATCGGTCATGCCGTTGAGGATATTGATGTTCTCCGGCTTCATGTCTATGAGGTGGTCGAAGAAGTTCTCATGCATGAAATACCAGTAGGACTGGTCGTGCTCATGGGGCAGGCCCAGGTACTCGTCCATATTGAAGGTGACCACGTTGGCGAAGGAAAGCTCCCCCGCCCGGTTCATCCGGGCCAGTTCCTTATATACTCCGATGGGACTGGAGCCGGTGGGCAGGCCCAGGACGAAGGGACGGCCCTTCTCCGGTCCGGCATTGTGGGCTCTGATCTTCCCGGCGATGTAATGGGCGGCCCAGAGGCTCATCTTTTCATAGTTTTCCTGAATGACCACGCGCATGGCTGACTACCCCTTTGATAACAAGATGAACACAGTTTACCCCACGAAACGGGCATTCGTCAACGGGTCCTTCCCTCTTTCCCCTTTTCGGTTTGCCGGTCTTGCCCCGGGACCGGCGGGAAGATATAATGAAGCATCGAAACAAAAACGGCGGGCCGTTCCCGCGGCCCGGACAAGGAGGAAACCATGCTGGTATTTCACGTCACCTTCCACTGCAGGCCGGGGATGAGAGAGGCCTTTCTGGAGAAGCTCACGGCGGAGGGGATCGTCGCCGCCTGTCGGGGGGAAGCGGGGAACCTCGGGTACAGCTATTACTTCTCCGCGGAAAACGACTGCGATCTGCTCCTGATCGAGAAATGGCAGGATCTCGCCGCTCTGGCCGCCCATGCCAAACAGCCTCATATGGCCAGGATGGACGAGATCAAGGCCGAATGCGTCAGCGACATGACCCTGGAAAAGCTGGAGGCCTGAGGGCATCCCACATGCAGTCCGGGCCGGTCCGTCTGCGGACGGATCGGCCCGGCGTTTCTCTGTTTCCCCTGTTATTCCTGGGCTTTCTCCGGCCAGAGGCAGACGGAATCCCGATCCCGGTAAAACCGGCAGACCTCGCAGTATTCCGGCTCCTCGATGAGGGAGCTGCTGCACCGCTCGAAGCGGCCGCAGAACCCCTCCGGCTCCACCCGGGGACATTCTCTGTTATCCATGCTTTTTCCTCTTTCCGATGCTCCGGGCATCCCCTCAGATGTAGGAGTCCAGATCGTCCCCGAAATCGTCAAAGCCGCCGTAGCTGTCAGAATCCCGCACGAAGCGGGGCCCCTCCTTGCCTTCCCCGGCAGGAAGGAAGCCGCACTTCTCCAAAACCCGCCGGGACGCCGCGTTGCCGGCCTCCGTCTCCGCGGCCACCGAGGTCACCCCGGGCTGGTCGAAGGCCCAGGCCAGGATGGTCTCCACCGCCTCCGTGGCATAGCCGTAGCCCCGGTATTCCTCGGAGATCCCGTAGCCCAGCTCCACCACGCCGTCCTCCGGGACGCCCTTGAAGGACAGATTCCCGATACAGGCGCCGTCCTTCCGGACGATCAGCCACAGGGCATACCAGCCCCAGTCCTCCGGATGGTCCAGGCTGCCCCGCAGCATCTCCCCATAGGCCGCCCGGAGGTGCTCGTCCGCCTCCTCGGCCAGGATCTTGTTCATCTCGTCTTCCGAGGCCGCGTAGATCACCAAACGGTCCGCTTCCAGCATCTTGCCTTCCCCCTGCTTTTCTTCTTTCTGTACGGATTATACCATCTTTTCGCGCCTAGGGCCAGAGGAAAAACATTACCCCATCCGGTCCAGCCGACGGTTCCGGAACCACACCAGGATCCCCGCCGCGACGATCACCGAGTTGAGGATATAGAAGAACCACACGTATCCGGGGGTGGAGACCCCCCGGTGCAGCTTGATCACCTTGCTGGCGATGCCGAACAGGTACCCGATCAGGATCAGGAAATAGAACTGCACGCTGCTGCCCTTCGCCGTCCGCGCCTTCCAGGCCTTGTGGATGTTCAGCGGCCAGGAAACGCCGAAGCAGACGATCATCAGAAGTTCAAAGATATCGGCCATGTAGATCCCCCCGTGCGGTCTCCCCGGATATGGATCATGAAACCCGGGGAGCTTCTGTCTGCTTATCGTATCAACATGGACCGCGTAAATCAAGAGGGGACGGAAACCGGGGCGGCGATGCGGGAAAAACAGAAACCGCATACAAACCCTGGCTTCAGCCTGCAGACAAAGTACCGGCATTCCGATTCCTGTCATTGTCATGAAAGAGAGCTTGACGATAACCCCCCTCATCCGTCATCCGGCTTGCGTGGGATGCCGGATGCCACCTTCCCCCAGGGGAAGGTGGCCGCTGCGGCGGAACGGGGGAACGGCCTGCACCCCTGCCTTCCCCTGGGGGAAGGTGGCGCGGTGCGACTCACGGAAGCACCGTGCCGGATGAGGGGCGCTCCTTCATGGCAATGATTGATCCGGGGTTCATCTGCCCCTCGAAACCGCGGACGGGCCGCGGTTTTGGAGCGGAACCTGTGGGACGAAGCAGATGTCCGGTTTTCGTCTTCGGTCTGCTTGATTTCCGGATCGAATCCCCGCTCCCTTGCATTATGTGCTCTCATCCACTATACTGAGCTCAGTAACATACTGTCCGCAGCAGATCGGGAAAAGTGACCGCAGCGGAGAAAGGAAACAGGATGAACAGGATCACCAGCAAGTATATCGATATCCCGGGGATGAACAACACCCGTGACCTTGGGGGAATGCGCACGAAGGACGGACGCACGGTCAAGCCGAATATGCTCTACCGGAGCTCGAAGCTCGCCAAACTGGAGGACAAGGACTGGTTCACCCGGAACGTATCCCTGGTGGTGGATATGCGGTCTTCCCGGGAGACCGTGGAGAGCCCGGACCCGCTGATTCCGGGGGTGGATTATCTGCATCTGCCGATCTTCGAGATGCTGGCCTCCGGCGTCTCCCGGGACAAGGAGTCGGAACGGCGGATGGCCGTGCCGAACATCGAGGCGGCCATCAAAAGCATGTCGTCGGTATATGCCCGCTTCGTGAACGACGAGTTCTGCCTTTACCAGTACCGGCGGTTCATCCGGCTGCTGTTTGCGCCCCGGGAGAAGGCGCTCCTCTGGCACTGCTCCGCCGGCAAGGACAGGACCGGCACCGGCGCGCTGTTTATCCTGGAGCTGCTGGGCGTGGACCGGGAGGATATCATCGCCGACTACCTGATGACCAACGAATACCTGAAGGACGAGATCCAGGAGTTTGTGGATAAGGCGGAAGAGCGCAGCGGCGGCATGGACGAGGAAGCCAGAAAGGGAATGTACGTCCTGATGGGCGCCCACGAGAGATATCCCCTGACCGTTTATGAAGAAGCGGAGAAAAAGTACGGGAGCTTCGACGCCTTTCTCCGGGAAGGGCTGGGCGTCAGCGACGCCGAGCGGGAAGAGCTCCGGCGGCGGTATCTGGAGTAAACGGGATACAAGCCCGGAATCACCGGGAGCCAATCCGCGCATACCGAAAAACCAGCGGAAAAGTCAGGAGTCAGCGGGGGCGGACCCCGCTTCCGTTTATGTCCAGCGGCTTTTGCAGCACAGCTCCGCCACCGTCACGCAGAGGTTCACCGGACGGAGATGCTCCCGGAAATCCGGATCATCTCTTCGGGTGATTCGTGGAATCCACGCTGGATCCATTCGTCCAAAAGGCCGAAAAGGGCGTAAGCGTAGAATTTGCCTTTATAACACGCCGCCGGATCCGCGTCGTGCTTCGGATACAGCACCGTTTGAAAGGCATCATACACCGCCGACTGCCGCTCACGCTGATAGATCAGGGCCAGCAGCTCCCGAATGCTGTAATTGAAGAAGAAAAAGGCCGATGTGTTCGTCAGGGAAAAGTCGTCGCGGATCTCAAGCTCATTCTGTTCGGCCCAGCGTTCCCAAAGCTTGATCAGCTTGAAGGAGATCAGCTCGTTTTTGGCCTTGAAGTTCCGAAAATAGGTCGTTCTGCCGACGCTGGCCATTTCCGCGATCTCCGAGACGGTGATTTGATCCACGCGTTTGGTCTTCATCAGCTTGATTAGCGAATCGGACAGGCACTCCTTTAAAAACTCGGTTGTCCGTGCGTTTCCTCCCATATTCTCCCGTTCCGTTTCCTTATGGTATTTTTTCCGTTCTTCGTACCGTTGCCGTGCAGTCGGCTTGAAAACTCCGCAGAGTGAAATATAATGGTTCGAACCGGTACAAAAGTACCATTACACTATATTTATTCCGTTGTTCTATGTCAATAGGACCGGATCATTACAGGAAAGGATGATAAACATGGCTTCTCAACTGAACAAGGTGGTCGTGGCCGGCGGCGGCGTGCTGGGGACCCAGATCGGGCTCATGTGCGCTTATGCGGGCAAGGATGTGACTTTCTGGCTTCGTTCCGAGGGTTCCATCGAGCGCACGAAGCCGAAGATCGAGCGGTATTCCTCGCTGATGCTTCAGGATCTGCTGGGGGCGAAAGCCTATATCGGCAATCCCATGGGCGGGCATCTCTACCCCAAGGGACTCATCCGGGAATGGAACGGGATCACGGCGGAGGCCATCGACGCCCTGGCGGAGCAGGCAAAGAAGAATTTTGCTGGCATTCACATTGAACTGGATCTTGCCAAAGCCCTGGCGGACGCGGATGTGGTGATCGAGTCCATGTCCGAAGATCCGAAGGCCAAGATCGGCGTTTATACCGCCATGAAAGATCTGCTGCCGGAAAAAACCGTACTGCTCACCAACTCCTCCACCATGCTCCCCAGCACATTTGCCGGGTACACCGGTCGGCCCGAAAAGTACCTGGCGCTCCACTTCGCCAACACGATCTGGAAGAACAACACCGCCGAGGTCATGGGCCACCCGGGCACCGATCCCGAAATCTACAAGCAGACCGTGGCGTTTGCAGACGAGATCAACATGATCCCCCTGCAGCTGCATAAGGAACAGCCCGGTTATATCCTCAATTCCATGCTGGTCCCCTTCCTGAGTGCTGCCCAGGCGCTGCTGGCCACCGGCGTGGCTGACTTTGAGACCATCGATAAAACCTGGGAACTGGCCACCGGCGCACCCGCCGGGCCGTTCAAGATCCTGGATATCGTGGGCCTGGAGACAGCCTACAACATCAACCAGATGAAGCCCGACGCCCAGACGGAGGGCACGGTCACCAACCTCATCGGGAAGCTCCTGAAAGAGAAGATCGACCGGGGCGAGACCGGCGTCAACAACGGTATCGGTTTTTACGATTACAGAAAATAAACCGCAAAATCCTTCTGCTGACAAGCGAAAGAAACCAGGGGTCCGACCACACGGCCGGATCCCTGGTTTGCAGTACCGAGATTTACAAGGCGAATGGGTTTGACATCGCCCTTGTCCAGCGGCTCTTACAGCACAGCTCCGCAGCCGTGACGCAAAGATAGGCATCGAGCCGCAGCGGATCGAAAAGGCGATTGAGGGACACGCGAAGCTGATATAAGTTTCGCTTTCCCTTAATTACCTCTCAACCCTATCTTAATCTTAGTCCGCTAAATCGGCAACGAGAAATCCAAGATTTTCTGAAAGCCAGACATCACTATAAGAAATGGTTAATTCCAGCATATTCTGAGCAATCGCACGATAACTGTCTTTAGTATAACCTTTATCCCAAACGCTAACATTAAACGATACATTGCCATTTAGAAGGTCGTCAATGCTCAGACTATCCGAAACGGCTTCAGCGTTATCGTTACCAAAACCATCAGTGGTACATACACTTACGCTAATGCTTCCGTTTTCTAAATCGAAACTAATTTTGCAAAAAGTAAATATCCCCGACACTCGACCAGTTTTATAATCAATAGAGAAATTGCTCACATCATCCAGTCTCATAGAGATTCCAGTCGGGTCTGTCGTTGAATAGTCTGTATACACTATCTCATATTCATAATCAGTTGGAAAACTAACATTCATGTAGTATTCCACAGCCCAATCTGGTATAATGATATCTTCACCATGCTCAATTAAGTACGCCTTTAGTTGCTCAAATGGCGAATGCGAAGCATAATGATCAGACAAGGAAAGTTTTATGCTCGTTTGTTTTAGAAGTGGTGTGATTTGATTCGATGCGATTGCCAGATTAAGGTTTTGCCCATCCTTATAACTGGCACATGTTATTCCCACTACCAATCCAGCCTCATCAAATAATGCTCCTCCACTACTGCCAGGAGAAATAGGGGTAGTAATCTGAATATAATCAACCCCATCTGTTCCGATATACCGAGAACTTACTAGCCCATCAGAAAAAGTATTTGCTATTCCAAGCGGATACCCAACGGCATATACTTTATCCCCTTGTGATACCTGGTCCGAATCTCCCAACAACAGGGATTCGACTCCAATACGGTTTTCAAGTTCGAGAACGGCAATATCTTTTATTTCGTCGTAGCTGTATATGGTCTTTGCTGTTGTGGATCTTGAATGGTCTGAATTCCACACAACAATCTCATAAGTTTTCTCAATAACATGATAATTTGTAATCAACTTACCATCAACGAGAAAACCGCTACCACTTCCAATAATAGAATGCGAACGATTGTACAGCTCAAGATATAAAACAGCCTTTGCATTGGACAATGCAGGAAGTATACTGTCAGTCGGTTCTGGCGTGATTGCTGGTTTGCTTGTTACAGAATGGACTTGATTCTCACTACTATCAGCGTTTCCGCTTTCTTGTCCCTGAGGATTACTGTTGATTGATATCGTGCATCCACAAAGCAAAGAACAAATCAGAATGAAGACGATTATATACAAACCATACTTTTTGCGCATACCACTTTCCTCAAATCACCTATTGAGCATTAAGAAATGACTCCAATTACCATCTATAAAGCATGGTTAGAAATCCCGAGTTTTCGCTTTTCTCTGCGATTCTGCTCCTATGTAAATTGGGCATTCATTTCCTGCTTCACACTTTTTGTCCCGCAGATAATAACACTTATTGTTCGTCTTAAAGAATACTCGGTAACCTTCTTTGTCATAAGGCAACGGAATGGACGAATACTCAATCTCGATAGATACTTCGCTATGATCTATTGGACAGAATCCAGACACGACATAGCCTTTTCGTATTGTTGCCATATTGCATTCCTTCCGTTTTTTCTTAAGTATACACAATTTCTCCCCACATTACTATTGCCTTCGGCTGAAATCCTATGAATTTTACAGAAAAAGGTGTAGAATGTCGCAAAAGGGGGGGAGCGTATGGGAACCAAATCCAGCGGCAAACGCGATAACCAAAAGCTGAAAACCAACCTGGTCATGCAATACTTCCTGAGTAAGTCATCTGAAGATTCTTTTGAAAGCGCATATTAAAAAGCCCCCAAAGGTTTTCCAACCATAGAAAGTGAGTATGGTAACCTTTCGGGGCTTATTATTCTGTTTGTTACTTTCAGGGTGCTGCAGAAAAAATCTCGAAATTTGTGGCACAGGATAGAGAAACCCCCGAAAACGCTGTGTTTTCGGGGGTTTTGAGCAATCGGTTAAAACTTCTGCTCCCTCCGGAAACAAATCATCATATACGGAAGGATCAGGATTGATTATCTTTTGCCGTTTTAACCGATGTAATCAGCATAACTCTTATACTGGTACAAGCGGAATCAAGCGTCTTGAACTCCGATTCTGACAAATACCCTGTACGGTAAAGTAATTCCAGCCAATAACCGGTCTCATTCGCTTCTTTCAAAGCGATCTGCAATTTGGCGATAAAATCCGCCTTTCCGTGGGCGTACTGTGCTTCGCGGATATTTGCGCCGATGGAAGTCCCGGATCGGCCGATCTGGTTGGAGATAATAGATTCACGTTTTGCTTTCAGCTGTTTCACCAGTTGGATGATCGAAACCGCAAAATCCATGGACTGCGTACAGAGTTTTGAATCGGACACTGCAGCGTCCTCCTTTTTGCCAGGCAATAATCCTGCTGTGGTCACACTGCGCTCAGGAAGTGAAGCGGCTCGCTTCGCTCACCGTGAAGTATTGCGGCTGACGCCGCAAAGTGAAGTGAAGCGTTCCGCCCATCGTGCCGCAGGCACACTTCACGCGCGAAGCGCGGCTTCACGTCCGAAGGACGCTTCACGTTCCGCGCAGGCGGAACGCTTCATTGCAAAAAGCACTTGCTTTCGCAAGTGCTTTTTGCCTGGAGTAATCGGTTAAAACTCCTACTTTTCGGGGAAAGCGCATTTTTACGCACATATTCCCAATTATTTCTTGCATACGTACAACCATTCTCCGAAATTCAGATAAATGGCGCTTTCGTCAGCAGTATCAACGTCAAAACCGAACTCCTCAAAAGAAACCTCCCCGGGGATGTCCGCAGCGGACGGCAGTTTCGCCAGATAATGCATATAACGCACGGACGGGTCATGTTCTGCCGAGCTGGTCCCGATATAGCTCCAGGTAAACCCATAGCTCTGCTCGTCGTCGGTGAGAGCTCCGGACAGATCGTTGTTCAGTCTCAGAACAAGCGAAAGCTCGTCATCCTGCTTGATCAGGCCTTTTTCCGAATTGTATCCAAAGACCCCCGACCAGTCGCCGACTACCTTTGATTCTTCCGCATTTGCAGTCGGCACAGGCTTAGTCTGCGGCTGCGTCACAGTCGCTGCAGGCTCCTCCTGGGCGGTACGGATAATGACTCCGCAGCCGGCAAAGGCAGCAGAAACAAACAGGAGTAAAGCCGCAAAGGCAGGAGCCCATTTTCGTTTTGTCCTGTACGCGACACCGATCCCCTTCATCAGCCTTCTCCCCCTATCGGAAGAAATATGTCCTCAGGTCTGGTTCTTCTCATTTTTGATCCACCAACCGTTCCCGTTACGATAACCGTGTTTCTCCATGTACGACTCGATTTGCGCATAGCGGCCTTTCGCGTCCGGGAGTACTCCCTTTCCCTTCAGTCGGGTCAAGCACTCCTGCACCAGTTCCTCCTCCAGCTCATCCCAATCATAGAAGATGACCTCCAACCATGGATCGTCTGACTCGGAGCTCTCCGCCATCAGACAGGCGGTTCGATTGCAAACCTGGGCCAATAACTCAGCAAGGCTTTCATCATCCTGATTCTCGCTGAACCACTCCTTGACGTCATCCGGTCGAATGGACGGGAATTTGTATGTATTCAGCCTGTCCCACATCTCTTCTTTTGTCATGATACTTATGCTGCCGTTTTTCCCGTTCTGCAGCAACGGATAGATGTGCTGCGCACGAATGAAGCCGCCCTGATCCCCCGTTTCTCCCGCGTTCATTTCATCATCAGCGAAGCGGCTTCATTGCTTCATCAGCCCCGTCAGGGGCGGCTTCATTGAAAAATCCCGATGCCATCGGCATCGGGATTTTTCATGGTGGAGACTACTGGACTCGAACCAGTGGCCTCATGCGTGTGAAGCATGCGCTCTAACCAGCTGAGCTAAGCCTCCATTTGGTGACCCGTACGGGACTCGAACCCATGTTACCGCCGTGAAAGGGCGGTGTCTTAACCACTTGACCAACGGGCCGGGTCTGCCCGCCGGCGGGCGGCATGCCTGTCGGCGGCCCTGCCGGAGCTCCGGGAC
>JAEEGK010023300.1_pt1 | contig 12926 bp, 8 predicted proteins | sample 8958771 | NCBI WGS metagenome assembly JAEEGK01 (sample SAMN16246547, study PRJNA631951) | gut metagenome | biome: gut microbiome; feature: rumen; material: SC-attached | host: Bos | place: Iran: Karaj | collected 2018-10 | reverse complement strand
GGCGGAATCCTGACGGAAATAACGAGATTCATCGTTTGCTGCAAACACCGTATAGGATCGAGAATTTGCAAGGACACAAAGTAGCAAAGTCAATATTACAAGTAATCGCATAGTTATTGGAGACCTTTCTTTTGGTAAGCAATCCGGCGTTATGATTTACTCTACAATCCTACCTGTATAATAGAAAAACTAGTTATTCCACCATACGCTAAAAATTAAATATTAATCTCGCATTGATGTTCTATTGTGTACAAACCGATAGAATTCATCCCTAGGAAAAGAAGAATAGACCTCATTGCAGTGGTCCCCCACTTTTTTCAGCTTATGAGATTCCATATCGTAAAGCTGCAAGCATCCTTTAATTTGGGGGGACGAAGATACATTTCCGTCTCGATCAATATCTATTGTGTAAACCTTCTCCCTGAGAAACCCCACTATCATTTCAATAGAATAACCACTCTCTGTACATGCGATATTTTCGGAACTAACCCAAGTAATCCCGCCATCGTATTCTTCAAAATCAAACTGAAAAAACTCTTTAAATTCTTTTCTTGGATTGCCTTTAAAAATTTGGTATCCCGTAAGCATCACATACGAACTGTCTTTTGGGTCCATGCAGAATTTTTGGCACCTTTTTAACGAACCACAGAACAGGCCGTTTTCACAGGCCCATTCTTCATTACAACGAGTATAATAATCAAGTTGTGTTTCGTCCAACCACTTTGTTATAAGAGCCTTTTCATCTTCATCTTGTTCAGAGGGTTCCAAGCCCTTCTGTTCTGGCAAATCCTTTATGCAGCGAACAGGAAACGCCAAAGCATGCATTGCCATCTTGTACCACACATCCACATGAGATTCCGTTCGTTCACGGTCAACATCCCATACAAAATTTTCCCACTTATCGTAATATTTTTTCCGAATATGATCTTTCCACAAGCTAGAATAATAAAAGCCATCGCCGTCCTTATGGAGATACCAGACACCGCCTCCAGAATTTTCGACAGAATCATTTATATCCTTGTTGGCGACACTCCAAAAGAATGCATTTTCCCCTTTGGCAAAATAGAACAACGAATCCCAAATACTCAAGCCATTTTTCTTGAACGCGTCAAAAGAAAGAGAAAGATATCGAGGAATACTGATGTCATAATATGTGGGGCCATAGAGACCTAATTCGTACAATTCACTCCGATATCCTCCAGGAAGAGCATTGAAGCCATTCTTACGCCCTAACGAATCCCACTCGGGACTTTTCAGGACTGAAGCTATATTTTTTTCATCAACACTTCTAGCATATTCTCTTAACTGTCTAAAGTCATTTTCGGTCGGCAAGCGCCATCCATCAGGGCACACTTTTTGCGCAGCATCCCAAGTGTATAGCCGTCCATATTTTTTGCAGTTCAGCGAGTCCCCTTTGTAGCAGAAACTTCCACTAACATCCGTGTCCATATTTTTCACCATCCATACTTGTTCACCGATACGAACGAATTCTATTCCATTCGAAGGTTTGACATCGTCTTTTAAGCATGCAGCCAAAAGCAGGGCAAGCAGCAAAACAAATAATGAAAAACTTTTTTTCACATCCATGCCATGCCCCTATTGGAATTTATCATAACTAAAAAATTCCGAAACACCATCATCGTACTGCAATTCTTGATTGTCTTTATTTTGAGGATTATCGACCTTTTCTGTATCCAGCGGTACTTTGATAGAGCCTTTCCGTCGTTCTTTTATAGATTTATAATAGACAACGTTCACACCAGAATCTAAGCATTCAATCCTTTTAGCCAAACGGCGAGCATAAGGAAGCGTATTTTCTTTTTTCTCTAGATTTTCCTTTAGATTATATCTTGTAATTTTATCTTCATGCAAGTAGCCATGGAGCACATAATATTCACCGTTCGGCCCCTTGCAAAATTTTTGGCACTCCGGAACATCGCCGCAAGGCCAATTGTTTGGACAAAACAAATCATTATTGATGTAAAAAGGATACCTATTATTGGGGAAGCGAATATAATTATTAAAGTCACCATTGCCGCTTTCACTACAAGATTGGAAATATGGACTCATCGTCTTTCTTTCCCAATATTCTATGAGTTGCTCTTTTTCTAACATGGCGAGGGAATCGTTTTTCGATAATGTCGCGACAGCGCTATTATTCTTTACACAACGCACGGAAAGCGCAAACAAACCGTAATTCATAAAGGAACTTCTAGAATAGAAGATTTCCTTTTCCCCTTGCGTCAAGTACCACAATTCAGCAATGGAATCGCTCCCCGTGAAGCTCCAGAACATGCTTGCACCAGGCTGAGCAATAAACTTCATTTTTTCATGTTCGTCAGCGAAACGCAACGTAAAATATCCATAGCCAGCCGGGATGGCGTTAAAGCCGTTCTTCTTGCCAGACGATTCCCATCCGCGTGATTTCAGGACGGAAGCAACATTCCCGCTATCGACGCCCATGGCATTCTTTTCAAGTTCGCGATAGTCCGCATGAGTCGGAAGACGCCACCCTTCGGGGCAAGCGTTCTGAGCCGCCTTCCAAGTGTAGAGCCGCCCGTACTTTTCGCAGTTCAGCGAGTCGTTGTCGTAACAGAAGCTTCCGCCGATATCGCGATTCAAATTGCGCGCCATCCACACTTGATTGCCAATGCGAACAGACTCGTAATCCTCGCTGGAGCATGCCGCGAGAAGGAGGGTTAATAGGGCATATATAATTAATGAAGGATTCATCTTTCAGTAGGACATAATTTTAATATAGGATTATTTTTTCGGAATCGGCATCGTGAGGATGGTGGCTCCCACCTTATTTTCATCGTTTATTTCTTTTAGTCCGAGAACAACAATTGAATCTTTTGTCACCAACAAGCGTTCGTGTGAAAAAACTGGCATTTTTTCATTTTCCCATGTTTCTCCCCCATTAACGCTATAATATAGATAGTGAAGTAAAGTTCCTGTTCCTATATGAAATCTAAAAATTCCAATCATTAGATTTCCATTAACATAGAAATCCGATGGTTTCATATATTCTAAACGAAAAAAGTGCCATTTATTTGGAAAAGACGTATGGAGTTTAAATACACCTTCTGATCTATGCATAATACGAACTTCATGGATCGATGATGACGCATCATCATATCCACAAACAACCCAGTCATTGCTATTTTGGGCATACATTTTCCCCCATCTTTTACAACAGCCGGACAAATTTGAACTGGGACCATTCAATTCTTCTAGTATAATCGCTTTTTCGTTTGAAAAAGAATCTTGTTTACTCATGTATATTTTTCCAAACTTTCCACCTAAAACGGCATCGCCAAAATTATTCCATTCATCATTTTTTTCATTAAAATACACTGCTGAGTCAGCACCTGTCAACGTCCAGGTTTTACCGTCATCGTTTGTATTCAAACTTACCCGCCGTTGTTTTCCCAAGGAGCCGATAATGGAGTATTGCTTTGCATGATCCTTTATTGTCACTTCATTGGCAAACACAAATACTTTATCATATGAAAAAGACTTTTTTTCAAATACATCCGAAACATCTTCATTAATCCATTTTTCATCTATTTCCCTAACCTTCATCCCACCTAAAAGAAGCAACGGAACAAGAATCGCAATTCCAATAGGAAATAGGCAACCGATAGCAAAAATCATTTTGCCAAATTTCGTAAGTCTAATTTCGGTCAATCTAGTCATTTTATCTAAATGATAAATTTTCACAATTTACATTTTCTCCCTAGATTTGGAAGCGACTCCATTTTATACTTATACACCGTAATACTATCCTTATCTGTAATAAGTGAATATAATTCACCATTTGAAAAATTATAGACAACTCGTCCAGGCCAAATTGTTGCAGCTTCTCCAATATATGGCCTGCCACTATACTCAATTTTCAGCCCAGAAATCCAAGTTTTTTTACTGCAGAACTCAAACAGAACTATTTTGTCCTTTTTGTAGTCATCAGACAAGAGTATGAATCTTACATGGGTGCTATCACCATCAATTATATGAACAGCCTGATAATCGTCGATTTCAACAGGAAGTGAAATCGCACTCGGCTTATTTTTCATTTGAGCATTAACTAATTGATACATCAATTTTTTTGTATTGTCATCATGATACAAAGAAACAACAAGTGCAGAATCTAAAAAATAGTAATCAAAAAAAGCTGTTAAAGGCTCATTCAATTTATTTTGTCCTGTAAAAATAGATTGGTTGTCATGCCAAATTTGCCCTTTTTCACACAAAATAAAATCATCATTTCGAATCCAATTCTTAAACGAACAAGCTCCTAGCCACGCCATCGCTTGACCATCAGTAGTATCGACAACTCGCAAATCCGACACTCCCCATGAATTGACTAAAAAATAGCCACCCTGCAAGAATGACACGTAATTCGGCTCGCATGTTTCAGCGCATTGCAGATTATAAGATTTAATAAAATTCCCATTTTTTGAAAAACTTTTTATTTCGCCTGTTGGCACACTCGGTATAAAGATTGTTTCATTATTGACCGCAAAAGAAGTCGGTATAATCATGCCAATTGAATGTTCTACCCCACTTTCCAATATTTTCCTTGACTTTTTTCCTTCTGGGCCATCAAAGAACTTTGTGGTACTAATGCTAAAAGCCTTAACACCTTTTATATTATCAGCGAAAGAACTTTTAACATCGAGGGAGTCGGTTAATGATGATTGTCCAAAAGACAAACTACACAACGGCAATAATACTAAAAATCTCATTATAAATCTGAACATATTATCTTCCTAGAATCCAATTCATAGGATTAGCCTATCTATTCAATAGGCTCCCTATAGCTATTTCAATATATCGGAAATAAAGCTGATCCGCAAGCGCTACAACTAACTTCTTATTTATATCATCATAAGAAAGTTGCACGGTTTCTGATGTAGGCAGTTCTATTTCTTCCCAATGAGAGCCTTTATCTATGCTATATCTTAATACGGTCGGACCTGACAAAAATGGTCCCGTAACAGCAAATGCAATTATTTCATCCGTCACCAAAATTGCTTTTGGAGAATCTGAGGCATGCTTAGAGCCTGACAAATTACGCCATTCACCTATTTTTTCAACATGATTTCCATTAGATTTAAGAAGAACTATGCTCGCTTTTCGAGGTTCCGAACGATATATTTTTCCTAAAATCCAATAATTTTCTTCATCATAAAACATCAATGTAGAATGAAGATTTTGTTTCACATCAATAATAGTGGACGAGCCATCAAAACGATTAATGCGCCCAACTTGTGATGTAAAAGCAGGATTTCCTTTACGAACTATAAAATTTGTATATAAAGGTTCTTCCTCAACATACCAAGAATCATCGGCTATGACTTTATTAATCTGATGAACTTCAGGATTTTTTTCATCTAGATTGCCAAATATCGGCATTTCACTATTGAGTAGTTCCTGTTCTCCAAACAAGTTCCATGAATTCCCAGAATCCTCTGATATATAAACAGAAGCTTTTGTTTTTTCTTTCTCATAATTATATAAAAAAATATACTTTGAGTACCGAAAAAAACGAGGCATATTTTTTGCATCAGGAAATACTTTCAAATTCCAAGTTTTTCCATCATCATTAGAATTTAATGTCACAGGAACAAAAGCATAACCATCTAGGTCTGAAAATCTATACCCCAATACAGAAATAGAATCCTCGTTTTTTACAAAAACATCTAGGGGAATTATTCTGTAATTTAAAATTATAATTTCTTTTGTTTGCATGTTTTGATCTTTTAAACAACCCAAAAGACTAAGCACTGAAAACAAAATAAAAACTTTCAGCAATTTATTCCACAACTTCATTTTGTAAGCATTCTCTCAATTGCAAAAATTTCCCACTTTAATTACGACATTTCCAAATCAGAAGATTCCTCCTGAAATTTTTGGGTCTTTCTCTGTAAAGAAACGCAAGGCATAAGGTTAATATAAGATTATTTTTGAATAAAATTACTAAAATTCCATCATTCGTTACAGAAAAGAACCATCAGCACAAGCCGACGGTTCTTTTTTGTATGGAGTGGAGGAGTCTGTTACAAGTTCTGTTTCTGCGTTTTATGTTCTTCAACATTACCGCATGGTTTCAGATGGCGATAAACGGCGGGATGCCCCGAGATGCTGTCGATGGAAAGAAAATGGGAGGATTCGGATACGGCCACACCGAATGATTCAGATTGTCCCGTAAATAGGCTATTGATGTATCCCATAAGATCCCTTATACGTTCAAATTTTTCAAATATTCCGTCAGCTCGGTGTTCGCGGAGTAATCCACCGGGCACTCGATGATGCAAGGCACATCCTGACGGAAGGCTTCGCGCAAAGTGCTCGGCAAGTCTTCGGTGCGTTCGATACGGTAGCCTTTCAAGTGCATAGACTCGGCATACTTTACGAAGTCCGGGTTCGTGAAATCGACCGCATAACTATCGCCGTAGCGTTCTTCCTGTTTCCACTTGATGAGGCCGTAGCCGCCATCGGTAAAAATCAGAGTCACGAACGGGATGTGCTCGCGGTAAGCCGTTTCAAGTTCCTGGCTATTCATCATAAAGCCGCCGTCTCCTGTGACCGCCAAGACTTTTTTCTTGGGATTCAAAAGCTTTGCCGCAATCGCTCCGGGAACCGCAATACCCATGGTCGCAAAACCGTTAGAAATGATGCAAGTGTTCGGATGGTCGCAATTGTACTGGCGTGCAATCCACATTTTGTGCGCGCCCACGTCCGAAATCAGAATGTCATCGTCTTCCAGAACGAGGCGGATGTCATGAAGGACCTTCTGCGGTGTCGGCGGAAAGCTCGTGTCGTGATCGTAACGCGAGTGGTCGGCAACCATCATCGCGCGAATTTGCATCGCCCATTCCGGCTCCCAGCTGTTCGGACAAACGCTACAGAGTGCATCGAGAGATGCTGAAATGTCGCCAATGATTTCTTCGTCGGGCTGATAGAATTTATTCACATGGTTCGGCGTTTCGTCGATGTGGATAATCATCTTGTCTCCATTCGGGTTCCACTTGGCAGGCGCATATTCCACAACGTCATAACCCACGGCAATCACGAGATCCGCCTGTTCCATGACAATGTTCGGGAAATCCCTTTGCGGCATGCCGATACAACCCATGAAATATTTTTCACAAGACGGAATCACGCCTTTAGCCATCATGGTACAGACCACAGGAATCTTGGACGAGGAAACAAATGCCCGCAAGGCTTCCGAAGCGTGATTACGCACTGCGGAATGGCCCACAAGAACCACCGGACGCTTTGCATTCGCAAAGACCCCGCCTGCAGCGAGAATCGCATCGGTACTTGCGTACACAATGTTTTCACGATGATGCTTCAGCGGAGTTTGAGCGACTTCGCCTTCCACATCCATAGCGGCGATGTTGCATGGCAAGTCGATATGGCAAGCACCGGGTTTTTCCATTTCGGCATACTTGAACGCAATACGGACAATTTCATTCACCGTATCAGGGCGAACCACTTGCTTACTGCGCTTGGTAATCGGCGTAAACATGTTCACCAAGTCCAAATATTGGTGGCTCGTCAAGTGCATACGTTCTGTACCCACCTGTCCCGTAATGGCGATCAACGGAGCGCCATCGGTGTTCGCATCGGCAACACCTGTGACAAGGTTTGTTGCGCCTGGGCCAAGAGTCGAAAGGCAGACACCCGCCTTCCCCGTCAAACGCCCATAAACATCGGCCATAAAAGCAGCCCCCTGTTCGTGACGCACCGTAATGAACTTGATAGACGACTTTTTTATCGCTTCCATCAGCTCGAGTGTTTCTTCACCAGGGATTCCAAAAATATACTTGACGCCTTCACTTTCCAAGGACTTGATCAAAACTTCAGCAGTGTTCATAATTTTAAAAGTCTCCGCGAAAGGTTTTGCAAAAACCATGCCAAAAAGCGATTTTACCGTAAAAAAGCCGATTTTTCAAAGAAATTGCGGATTTTGAGGCGTTTTCAAGGCAAATTTTGCATTTTGGTGATTCAATTCTACTGATTACATAAATAATGGAGCGTTTTTTACACAACAATTTTCGTAACAATTACAAGAAACGTAATACACAGATTATAAAAAACGCGTTTTTCAAGCGACTTAGGTCTTGGCACATTTTTTGCAAACAAAAGAAATATGGAATGTGTAAAGACAGAAGATACTTTTATCAAGTCCATTTCGGCATTGTCGAAAGTGGAGTTCGAGCACCGCTGCAGGCGACTGCACAACGTTCTTGACGAGAACGATCTTTCGTCAACCACGGGAGGAAACCACAAAGGAACGGACCCCATCCCTCTCGTGATTACGGCTGAAGAATGGAAAACGCTAGAAGCAGGCGTTGCGCAAAGGGCAAGGCTTTTCAATGCACTCGCAAACGACATTTACGGAGAACAACGTCTTTGGAAAAATGGGAAATTGCCTGCAGCGCTGTTATTTGCAAACCCCGACTTTTTACAGGTCGTCTGGAACGTGCATCCGGTTGGCGGCATCTTTGTGAACTTGACATCGACCGATGTCGCAAGACTCAAAGACGGATCTTTCGTGGCGATATCGGACCATTTGCAAGTGCCCGAAGGCTTGGGACGTGCGCTGGAAAACCGCATTGGCGTGAGCCGTGCATTCCCAGAACTGTTCCGCAGCATGCAAACAGAACGGTTGGCAGGATTTTTCAAGAAACTAATGGATGGCCTAGACGCCATGCACAAAAACACAGGAGGTGATGGTGAAACCAGCAAGGTGGTACTTTTGGCATCGAGCCCGGACAATCCGCGGCGAGCAGAAGACGCCGTGATAGCCCGTTATCTGGGAATCCCGCTAGTCGAAAACGACGACCTCGCGATTCGTAACATGCAGGTGTACATGAAGACGCTTATGGGACTCAAGAAGATTGAGACCATTTTCCGCCGAGTGGAAGACGGCATGTGCGATCCGTTGGAATTGCGAATCGACAGCGGCGAAGGAGCCGTGGGCCTGATTAGCTCTGTCCGTGCAGGAAACGTCGCAATAGCAAACTTTCTCGGGACAGGTGTTCTGGAAACGCCCGTGTTCAAGATGTTTTTGCCGGAGATTTGCCGCGAACTTTTGGGAGAAGAACTGCTGTTGCGCGATGCGGAAACGCTTTGGCTCGGGAATGCAGCCGATGCGGAGCGCGTGTTGGCGGAACCCGAAAAATGGATTTTCAAGAAAGCATTCCACGACGAAGGAAACTTCAAGGAGGCAGAACCCAAAGCTTATGCGACAATGACGACTACGGCGCAACTCGCCCTGTTGCAAGCAATAGAGAACGCCCCCGAGCAATGGGTGGCGGAAAAAAACATGGAGGTTTCGACAATTTACGCTTACCGAGGAGAGTTCAGTCCGGCAGTTTCGCTGATGCGATTCTTTGCGGTCAATACAACGAATGGAACTTCGGTAATGCCGGGAGGTCTTGGAATATTCAAATTCGCAGAATCCAACGCCACAAGCGCAGCGAGCGTTTCAGGAGCGCCAACATGCGCCACAGTAACAAGCGCTGCGGGCATTTCAATGGCGTGCGCTGTTGGCGAAGAACTTGGAGAAAAAGACATTTGGGTGCTTTCGGAAAATCCCGTGGCGAACTTTTCTTTGCTCGCTCCAGCAAGCCAGGCGATTACGCCGTCGAGAGCTGGAGGCGACTTGCCTAGCCGTGCGGCCGAGAACTTGTTCCGACTGGGGCGAGCATTGTCGTCATCGAACATGATGGCACGTATTGCAAGAGGCATCGCGGTGAGACTTTCGGACGAATCCTGGATGGACATGCCGGAACTGCCGTGGATACTGAAGGCGGGACTTACAGACGAATCGCAGTCCAGACTCGCGCAAGATCCTGAAAACGCACTCCGTTACTTTATCTTGCGCAAGGACAACAAAAACGGGATGCAATGCGTGCTGACAGATATTCGAGAGCTTGGCATGCAATTGCGAGACCGCATTTCGGAGGATTTATGGCTTTACCTGAACGGATTCGGCATCGCTGAAATGCCGGCGGGCACAGGTGCGGCAGCGCTGTTACCTTATCTAAAAGAGGTATTATCGGACAGCGCTGCGGTGGCCGGGCTTGCAGCAGACTCCATGACGCGCGGCCACGAATGGCGCTTTTTGGAACTCGGTCGTGAAATCGAATGCGCCATTCGCACCTTGCAACTGGTCAAAAGCCTGCTGTACACTGCCCCTACCGACGAGATGACGAACTTGCGCTTGCTGCAGGCGGTGCTTGAAATCGGCGATGGGCTCATGACATACCACCGCCGCTATGGAGGACGTTTACAAGTTGTCCCCGTCATCGACTTGCTATTGTCAGACGAATCCAACCCTCGAAGCGTCGCCTATCAGGTGGCAAAACTGCGAAAAGCATCAAAACACTTGCCCGGAAACGACCAAAACGAAACGACATTCTCGCCACTTGACCGTGAACTGATGCGCGTGCTCACTGAGCTTCGCCTCGCGAACATTGAACAACTTGCAGAAACTGTAGATAACAAAAGGGAGAATCTCATAAAACTTGTAGAAACACAGATAAACTCCATTGAACGGATTGCCGAAATCGTAAACAGGCTCTACTTAAGCCACGCTCCACGCGCAGGAGTATTCCACGCGACAACCACAGACGTGTCGGAGGTTTAAGATGCCCATTTACCAAGTTGACCACGAGACCGTTTACGACTACCGACTTCCCGTTCTCTACAGCAACCACCTCGCCCACATGCTCCCAAGAACGGTCAAACGACAGAACTGGATTAGTCACAGCATCGAAGTAGACCCGAGCCCGACCATTCAGCAGGAACGAATCGATATTTTCGGGAACAGGGTGTTGGCCTTCAGCATCGAGCAGGAACACACGCACTTTAGATTCAAGACGACTGGCATCGTGGATGTCCAGGAAGAAAAACCGCCAAAACAAGGTGAAACAATGAAATGGGAAGATGTCGCAAAACTTTTGGAACGCCCTACAAGCGACGAAACGCTGGACGCCGCAATGTACGCCTACGCCTCCCCCTTTGCCAAGTTTGACGAATCGGTCCGCAATTACGCGCTCGAAAGCTTCGGGCAGGGCCGCCCCATTTTTGATGCAGCCTTTGAACTGATGACGCGAATCTACACGGACTGCAAGTACACACCGGGTGCCACGAGAATCGGGGCACAGCCGCAAGAAATCTTGCGCGGGCGACAAGGCGTCTGCCAGGACTTTGCGCACCTGATGATAGGCTGCTTGCGTTCACTGCATTTGCCCTGCCGTTACGTGAGCGGTTACCTCCGCACGCACCCCTGCGAAGGGCAACCAAGACTCGTCGGAGCCGACGCGACCCACGCCTGGGTCAGCACCTACATTCCTGGCCACGGCTGGGTAGAACTAGACCCCACCAACAATGTGCTTGGAGGTTGCGAGCACATCATACTCGCCTGGGGAAGAGACTTCGGGGACGTGAGCCCGTTAAAGGGAGTCATCACCGGAGGTGGCGAGCATACCTTGAAAGTGTCCGTGAACGTGGACCTTAGGGGTGAATGAGAAGAAAACCTAAAAGCATAAGGAAAGAAAACATGCGATTTGGAAACTACGATACCGAAGGCTTTTACGATGAGCTTTGCCTCCCGGATGGGACTCCCCGCCCGGCAGCAGAGCCGTTGTTTACGAAAATCAACGAGCTTCCTGAAGGAGAACTGCAACGCCGTCAGAAAATTGCGGAATCTGCGTTTTACGACAACGGAATTACATTCGCCGTTTACGGCAACAAGGATGGCAAGGACAAAATCATCCCCTTTGACGTCATCCCTCGTATTGTAAGCGCCGCTGACTGGAAGCACCTCGAAGCAGGTCTCAAACAGCGTACAGAAGCACTGAACTGCTTTTTGACGGACATCTACAACGATCGCAAAATTTTGCGTGACAAGATTGTCCCCGAAAGCCTCATAAACACCTGTACCGCATACCGAACGCAGATGGAAAACTTTGTGCCACCCAAGGGAATCTGGGCGCACATTACGGGCACAGACCTTGTGCGCGATACCGACGGTACCTTCTACGTACTCGAAGACAACATGCGTTGTCCGAGTGGAGTCTCGTACGTATTGCAGAACCGCCAGATTCTCAAGAGAACATTCCCGCAAGTTTTCTCCAACTGTTCCATTCGCCCCGTAGATGAATACTGCACCCGTCTGCGCCATGCGCTGGAATACTTGGCCGATTCTACAGCATCGCCAAAGGTTGTGGTGCTGACTCCCGGCATATACAATTCGGCTTACTACGAGCATTCCTTTCTGGCACAGCAGATGGGCGTGGACCTTGTGACCGGTGACGACCTCGTAGCGCAAGACAAGAAAGTCTACGCCCGCACGACGCGCGGCCTCAAGCAGGTTCACGTGATTTATCGCCGTGTCGATGACGAATTTTTGGACCCGAAGGTTTTCCGCCCGGATTCTTGTCTCGGCGTACCCGGGCTAATCGAAGCGTACAAGGCAGGAAACGTGGCACTTGCGAATGCGCCCGGTTGCGGTGTTGCCGACGACAAGGCGATTTACACCTATGTGCCGCAGATAATCAAGTACTACCTCGGCGAAGAGGCCATCATCCCGAACGTACCGACGTTTGTATGTGAAAACCCGAAGCACATGCAGCATGTGCTGGACCACATCGAAAACATGGTCGTCAAGGCGGCCAGCGAATCCGGTGGCTACGGCATGCTCGTCGGTCCAAAATCATCCAAGGAGGAATGCGAGGCGTTCAAGAGCAAGATTATCGCCAACCCGCGTAACTACATCGCACAGCCCATGATTTCGCTCAGCCGCGTGCCTTGCATTGTCGACGGCGGTTTCGAAGGTCGCCATGTGGATTTACGCCCCTACATTGTACAAGGTCGCGAGACCTACATCCTCCCCGGCGGTCTCA
>JAEEGK010023299.1_pt1 | contig 12926 bp, 6 predicted proteins | sample 8958771 | NCBI WGS metagenome assembly JAEEGK01 (sample SAMN16246547, study PRJNA631951) | gut metagenome | biome: gut microbiome; feature: rumen; material: SC-attached | host: Bos | place: Iran: Karaj | collected 2018-10 | reverse complement strand
GGTATGTTGCTGTATTCAGATCCGAATGCCAAAAAATTCTTTAAAGCAATAGAAAAAGAATTTCAAAAATACTACAAACATCGTGAAGAAATGGCAAAAAAAGGCATTATCATAGATTGAGTTGTAAAAGAATGCGTGTGGGGCTTATGGCGTATAGCTACCGGATAGATTGCTAATCTTTTTTGAAAAATTTTGAAGAAATATTAAAATGTCATAATGTGACATTCTTTAAACCTATATTTGTCATGTAACCCTCAGAAAGGAGGCCTACAATGGCAAATGAAATGTTTTATGTCAAGGTTGAAACTCCCAAAAACGCTACTGTTTACGCATTTTCTCGTAGTGTAACGGGTATTCTCGATTATGCGGGTACGGCCCCTGCTGCAGAATATGAATTTTCGCACATGCAGTGCGTCGAAGGCAGTGCCTATTTTACGCCTTCGTGGTACACCTATTTGCCCAAGGAATTGCAGGCGACTGTCAATGTCTATTTGCCGCACGATGTCGAGAATCTGGATGCCTCTCAGTATTCGTTCTTGTTGCATGTGGGGGCTTTGTTGCTTGCGGTTCAAGAACGTGATGGTTTGCTTGTGGCGGAACTTTTGCGTCGCCGTCCGACGGTGTTTGCAAACTTCTTGCCGCTCGTGCTGCATCTCGTAAAGCCTGTGGCGGCGGAGGCTTTGTTTGCAAATGTCTATGGCGGTTTCCGTGGTGACAGCGGATTTGAACAAGTTTACAAGGCGAATGCTCCGATTGCAACGGGCGAAACTGATGTTGCTGCGATTCTCTTTGCCGCAGCCCACGATGCTTTACAGCCGAATCCCGAAAAGGAATCGCCAGAAGAAATGTTCATCCGCTATTTCCGCGAAACTGATTCGTTTGACTTTACAATTGGCATTGTCGGTGCAACAAATCATCCGTGGGTAGCGGGCATTGAAAAGTTTGAATCTGCGGCAAAGGCTGCTGCGGCGTTCCATTTCTTCGACGATTCGACTAAAGTTGCGGCTAAAAGTCTGGCGATTTACGATTCGCTTTCGGCAAAAGTGCAAGCGGAACAGTACAACCCGCATGACCATAACGCCATTAGCGTGAGCATTGACGATTTGGGTGCCAAGCTCAAGGGTATGCAGGCCAAGAGCAAGGCCGGGTATTTGCGCGCAACGGCTGCCGCGATTTTGCGTAAGGCTCGTCCGAATTTATTCGCTTATGATTCCAAGCTGTGGCGTTTGGGGGCGAATCCCGATTACTTCGAAAACGCGATTGTATTGCGGATAAAGTTTTAATTGCGGACTCGTCTAAAAGCTGAGTCGCAGTTGCTTTGGCGAAATTTACACCTCATCCAAAAATTCCCGCCTCAAGTCTCGTTTTTTGAGTGAGGGGCGGGAATTTCATCGGTCCATCAACCAATTTACTTTTGGCTCAAAATAGCGCGGAGTTCGTCGGCGGCTTTTTGCAAGTCGTCATTGATAATCGTGTATTCGTACTTGCCCTTGGTCTTTGCAAATTCGATTTCTTTTTTGGCGTTTGCGAGGCGGAGCTGGATGACTTCTTCCGAGTCGGTGCCACGGCCACGGAGGCGGCGTTCCAGTTCTTCGTCGCTCGGCGGCATAATGAAAATACCGGTTGCGTCAGGATAGACCTTGTCGAAGTTCACCTTGCCGAAAACATCGAGATCGAACAATACGCGGTTGCCTTCGGCGAGAGTTTTTTCGACAAAGCTCTTGGGCGTTCCGTAGTAGTTGCCGTGAACCAGGTTGTATTCAATCAAGCCGTCGTCCTTGATCATCTGCTCGAATTCTTCCTTGGTCTTGAAGAAGTAGTGGACTCCGTCGATTTCGCCTTCGCGCGGTTTGCGCGTTGTTGCGGAGATGGAATACTTGATGTCCGGGAAATCCTTGATGACCAGGTCCTTGAGGGTGGTTTTGCCTGCGCCGCTCGCGGCACTCATAACGAAAAGCTTGTTTTTCATTTTTTAGTCAAAGGTCAATAGTTGTTAGTCAATAGCCTTTAGTTTTAATTAGGCTCTATATGCGCCAAATATAACTAATAACCAAAGACTAACAACCCTCTCGTCTTTCGTCTGTAGCCCGCTATAGCGGGCGTCCTCTCGTCTATTTCTTATCCTCAATATACAGCGGGCGCTGCTTGACTTCGTCGTAGATGCGTCCGATGTATTCGCCGAGAATGCCGATGGTCAAAAGTTGCACGCCTGCAAAGAACACGATGGCTGTCATGAGCGAAGCCCAGCCGGGAACGGTGGTGGCAGGGGAGAGGAACTTTTCGAGAATTGACCAGACGAGCAAAGCGAATCCGACAACCGTCGCGACAAGTCCCATATAAAAGCTGATTTTGAGCGGTGCGGAACTGAAACCCGTGATGCCGTCGAACGCGAGACGCAACATCTTCTTGAGCGGATACTTCGATGTACCTGCCGTGCGTTCTGCTCGGTCGTATTTGACGCCAATCTTCTTGAAGCCAACCCAACAAACGAGCCCACGCAAGAAGCGGCTGCGTTCGGGGAGGTTTTTGAGCTGATCGACGACGCAGCGGTCCATGAGTCTGAAGTCGCCGGTGTCTGGCGGAATGTCGATGCTCGTGAGCTTGCCGATGAGGCGGTAGAAGCAGAACGCCGTAAAGCGCTTGAAGAGCGTTTCACCGGCACGCTTGTTGCGTTGGGCATAGACGACTTGGTAGCCTTCACGCCACTTTTCCATCATCACCGGGATAAGGCTTGGCGGGTCCTGCAAGTCGCCGTCAATAATGACGACGGCATCGCCTTGTGCATGGTCGAGGCCCGCGCTGAATGCGGCCTGGTGCCCGAAGTTACGGCTGAAATTGATAATCTTGTTGTTCGGCGTTGTCGGGAGCAGTTCCTCAAGAATTTCGCGAGTGCGGTCCTTGGAACCGTCGTTCACGAAAATGAGTTCGTGCTCGATGTCCTTGAGTTCGTCCTCCAAGACGCGGAACGTTTCGGCAACGATTTCTTCTTCGTTAAAAACAGGAATAATTACAGATAAAAGCATGTTAGTTCTTAGGGGTTGGTCATTAGTCTTTGGTCAATAGTCATTAGTTGCTGCGTTGTCATCCCGGACTTTGTTCCGGGATCAGTTATCCTAGAATCTGTCATCCTGGAGCCGAAGGCCGATAGGATTCCTTAACTGGATGCTTCGTTCTTTGAACTCGGCATGACGTTTTTCACTCATTTCTAGTCTCTCGTCTTTCGTCTATCCTCTCTCGTCTAATTACGGCACCAATACCGGGTTGATGATATCTACATGGGTGCAGTCGATACCTTCCTTGGGAATGGTCTTGATGGTCAGCTTTTTCACTCCAGTGACGTTTGCTACAACATCTTGCAAAGTGCCGTTCTGGAAGAAATCCGTCTTTGCAAGCGATTTCCCGTCGCCGAGGACTTCTACAGCAACGCCGTTGCCGCAAAGCGATTCGTCGTCAAGCCCTGTAGAGAACTTGAGCGTCGAGTACTTCTTGTCAATGTCAAATACAGTGGTCGATGCTGCGTGGATTCCAAGACCGTTGTCATAACGCTGCCCGTTGACGTTGAAACGGTTTCCTTCAATGCTTTCGTTCTTGTGCATGCTGCCCCATCCCTGCTGGTGGCTTTCGATGGGCAAATCGACGAGGGCGACTGCGCCGTTTGCTTTTTCAAAGTAGAACTTCGAAACGTCTGCGAGCTTGCTGTGGGTCGCTTCGTCTTGCACGACAAAACGCACTTGGTTAAAGCCCGGCTGCAACAGATCTGCACGGATTTCTTGATCGTACGAGCCAAAGTTGTAGGCGATTCTTTTTACAATGGCGTTGTTCACAAAGAGCGCGAATGTCCAGTTGGCGGCGGCGCTGCCCTGTTCCTTGAGATCGTAATGAATTTTGAGCGAGGCTGATTTCGAGGCGGAGTCGGCGGGGACGACTTCAAAATCGCTCGTCTTGATGATTTTGTCGGGATTGTAGTTCTTGCGCCCGTTGAACTTGGCGATCTGCACCCAGTAGTTGTTCGTCACCAAGATGTTCTTGACTCCGGTCATGTCCATCTCGCGCTCGAAAACGTCACATGTCGAAGCGATGCGGTGTTCCACGGCTTTCTTGTGGTACGTTTGGCTGTTCCAGCAGTCCAGTCCACGGATGTAATAGACTTCACCCTTGTACTTTTCGATGAGGTCCTTCATTTCGCTATCCTTCATTTGACGGGCGTTGTCGTAGTGGATGGACGAAATGCCGTAACCGACGAAATGCCACGGACGACCGTAGATGAAGAATCGGTCGGCTTTGGGCTGTTGCTTAAGCCATCCGAGAATTTCATGCTCTTCTATCGTCAGATGGTTGCGGTTGTACATGATGTTGTTGTTGAAGTCTTTCTTGTAATGAAGAGTCCAACCGGTGAATGCGACCGCGACTATTAGAATGCCGACTAAAACGTTGGTGGCGCTTTGCTCTGTGTCCTTGGATGTTGCGAAATACTGAACCAGGTGGGTCACCGGGAGTGCAGCGACAAATGCCATTGAGGGGAGCATCACGAGGCTGTAACGCTGGTTGATTTCGATGCTGAAGTCTCCCGAAACATTTTCGAGAATCACGTATGTTTGCAGGTGGTACAGGAGCAGGAATCCAAGAATCTTGAGGTAATAGAAGTCTTTCTTTCTTGCATCGTTAATTGCACGGTAGGCGAGGTAAATTGCACCGATGGCGAACAAGTAGTTGAAGTAACTGAGGAACGGGTTCGAAAGTTCGCCGTTGCTGCCGAGTTTTGTCGTCATCACTTCCCAGTTCTTGGCGAGGTCTTCAAAGAAGTGACCATGTGCTTCGAATTCACCGCCCTGGAAACCGAACCCCTGGAAATAGCTGATGGTGAGGAGTGCCGGCACCGAGAAAAGCGAAAGCACTACAAAGAATACAGGTGCTTTTGAGTCTTGCTTGTCCAAAAGTCTCGGGAGCGCAAAGAGTATAAACGCAAAGAGGCAGAAGATTGTTTCTTGGCGGGTCTGTGCAAAGAATCCGAGAACGAGAGCCAAAAGTGCCCAGTGCATTACAGTGTTCCTGTCGTAAGCCCACTTAAAGATGAGCAGTGAAAGTGCGGAGAGGAATATGTAAAGCGGTTCGACGGACATCGAGCGGAACTGGAACAGCACTGTCGGTTGGAGTGCCATGAGGAGCGATGCCAAGAACGCGAGGAGCGGCTGCCTCGTCCATGCGACAACGGCAAGGAACATGAGCAAAATCGAAAGCGGGAGCATCAAGAATTCCGCCGTGAAAATCCAGCGGAGGTCGCTGCCGAACAGCGGCATGCCGAGGAAGTAAAGGAACGAAAGCCCTTTTGTCTTGAAACTGTTCGACGTGGAGCGGCAAGTGAGACCGCCGTTATCGAACTCTCCCTGGTTGCAGGTGGCAGATTCATGATTGTAATACATGTTTTGGGCAACGGACATGAACACGCTTTCATCGCTTTGGACGCGGTGGCGTGCTTCAATTTGCATGCCGGCAAAAACGGTTATGACTGCCGTAAAGACAATGACCATGATGCCGACGGGCTTTTCGGGGAGAATTCCTTTGACCCATTCCCTAAAATCCTTGTTTAAAAAGCAGAAAAGGATGATGCCCGCAATGAGTTGCGCCCCGAAAAGCGGGAGCGGGAGATACAAGTCGAGCTGTCTGATGAGTTCCCTTTGCTTGATGTTCGGGGCGAGGTAAATAAGGAAAGGGATTGCAAGAGCTATAACAGTTCCTGCGATACCGGCAGGATGAAGTAAATTTTTAAGCAGATTGAGAATATAAGTTTTCATGAATTAAATATAAATAAAGCGGAATAGCTTAGTCAGCGTTGTATATCCTTTCGTGAGTCAGTTCGAAACCAATCGAGAGCTGGAGACCGATGCGTCCCGATGAAATGCGGAACTTGGTGTCGCGGTGTTCAAAAGACTTGTACACGGAAGAAAAATCAAAGTTGACTTCAAACCCGATATTGTAAGGAAATATTGCACCGATGCCAGCATCGATAAAGAAGTTGAAGGGACGTTCCCACCAGCTCCCTTCGCCTGTCAATGCACCCATGGTTCCGATTCTTGCTGTGGCGTAGGGCACGGCGAACCAATCCTTTTTGTATAGGCCAAAGGAAATGTTTCCCCAAATAGGCAAGAAGGCGGGGGTTATTGTTTTGCTACCGTCTTTTTGGCTACTTTTGAAGCCGATTCCGAGGCCATAGCGTATGGGGGCGAATTCCGCTGAAAAAAGCAATTCGGAGCCGATAATGAACACGGGATCGGTTTCCCATTCCTTTTCTTCTTTGACGCTTTCGATTCTTTTGTTGATGGTGACATCGGCAGGAAATTCAAATTGGGCTAGAGGCCGTAATTCCATGGCGTTTACCGAGGTACAAATTCCTGTGGTAGATATGGCGAATAATATTGCTTTTAAGCAATTTTTAGGAGATAAAAATGTCATTTGGCGTACTCTTTTGTAATGAATGATAAATTATATAATTTTTTTGAAATGTTTTGTATAAAAATGTTTTTTTTGTTATATTAAGGATTAAAAAAAATACTTGGAAGAGGTAATATGAATCGATGGACAACGTTGTTCGTTGTGCTTTTGGCTTTTTTTGCGCATGCGGCAGAAGGGGAGACTGTGTTTCCGATAACGGAGGCACTTAAAACATATACTCCGCTTGAACATCATTATTCTGATTCTGTGAAAACCGCAGTCCGATTCTCCTTCGTGGCGCCTAACGATGGCGGCTATGTCATCAACTATAAGAAAGATAGCACCGAGTCGAGCTATTTTCAGCGCTACACGACGAGTGCTTTTTCGAGTCTAAGCTATTCAAGAACTATAACCAAATCCTTTGCGGACACGCTTTTTCTTGCTGCGGGCGATTCCGTCTTTTACGAAGTGGCTGTTGGATTAGCAAGAGATTCCATGATGTCGTTCAGCATAAGCTATGCTACTGTGCCGACTTTAAAAGTTACGGTCGAAAGCGCGTTTCCGGAATGCTCTACAGCTGTGGCTTCACGAAATGTTCTAAAAAATTCGATAGTTTATTTTGAAGCTTTTGCCAAACCGGGGTATCGCCCTGATGGCTGGACTTTTGTAAGCGGCTCGCATCGGTTCAGGGATTCTACCGCTTATTCCATTCGAGATACGATTGATGCGGATACAAAAATCCAATTGCGGTGCAGCCCTTCGATGTTGATTGATGTGACCGACAAGCCCAAGACTTACGTTGGCTACAATGATTTTTATGAAAAATCGCCAAGTGTCGGTATGCGATTCCGCTACGAAGCTCCGACTTCGGGAACTTACGTGTTGCGTTTCCAGCCGTATGGACTTTATGGAATGTACCGTTATTACGGTGAAGATTCCACGTTTACGGCGGTCAAGCGGACTGTCGGCAATACATCGGCAAAAACGTCTTTTAGTATTGTTGCTTCTGCCGGAGAAAAGTATTATGCAAGCGTAACACCAGCTTCGAATGCCTATTGGGATGATTCCGTTTCTGTGGTGGCACTCCGTGCCGGAACTGTCAAAATTGAAGGGCAGACGAAGATTGATACGCTTGCCTTCGGCGATTCGTTGAATGTGATAGCGACTTTGGATTCGGGTTCGCACTTTAATAAATGGACTGTGGTGTCTGGCAAGGGTAAGTTCGTGGATAGTACGCTCCGTTCTACCCAGTTTATTCTTGAGGAATCGGCTGTGATTAAGCCGGATACTTCCAGGCTGCCTTTGTATGAACTGACTGAAGATTTTAAAGGCTATGTTTTTAAGAACAGCAGTACGCTTTCCCGGAGAAATACTTATGGGATTCGTGCATATCTTGATCCTCCGAGTGATGGGCTTTATGTCATCCAGATGAATACTGCCCGCATATCGTATCTATATAGTTTTACGGCGGATTCTACATTTTATTCTTATAGCAGTTTGTATTGCTCTACTGGAAAATGCAGAACAAGAGTGAGTGTTGCCGCAGGGCAAAAGAGATATTTCCAGTTTGTTCAGAATACGCAGGATTATCTAGGCGATAGCGTTTGGGTTCGAGCGCTAAAGACCGTTAAATTGCGGGCGGATACTTCGGGCGTGGGGTATGCTTACGTCGGTACGGGTTCCTACAATTACGATTCGACTTACGTGGTTGGAGATACGGTTCCTATAAGGGCAGCGACAAGTTCTGCTAATTTCAAGTTTAAACAGTGGAGCGTGTCTTCGGGAACTTGCAAGATTCTTGACCCGACAAAGGCATATACTTCTGTTATCCCCGACGGGGATTGCACTGTCAAGGCTGAATTTGTCTTGGGTACAATTTATGAAATAACTGATGTCGCCACGAAATATACGCTTGTTGACAATTATTATTCTATACGACCTTCTAATGGCGTACGATTCTCGTTTGTCGCACCGGCAAACGGTTCTTATACATTTGCTTTCCGCAGTATAGATATGCCTATGATTATCGAACGCTATACGACGGGCCAGTTTAGTTCTTATACGACGAGGACTACGGGGGTGACATCCAGATTTGATCCGCTGAACCTTTCTGCCGGGGATTCCGTATTCTATATCGTGAAAAATTACTACACCGCAGATACGCTAAAACCGTTCTGGGTGAGTTATGCTCAATCTAAAATTGATATCGCTTTGACAACGGATGGCAATGGCAAGGTCGAGCCTGATACAGGATATACGTCGGCTTGGAGTGGGGCGGCTTACCCCATTACGGCTACGGCGAATAACGGTTATCGCTTTGACAAGTGGATGATTACTTCGGGAAGCGGGACTGTTGATGATGTGTATGATTTGAAGACGGTCGCCTATGCAACGGAATCGGTGACTATAAAGGCTACGTTTAAACACGGAGAAATTTATCCGCTGACTAGTACGCAAGAAACGTACAATTTCAAGAAACACCATTATTCCGATAGTGCTTTGGGTGCGGTTTTCTTTAGCTGGACTCCCACGGATACCAATTATTATTTACTGAAATTGGATTCGGCCAAGGGGCGGTATGTGTCCTATGGCATGGATTCGCTTTTTGCCAAGGAATCGGAAATTTATATCCTCAAAGGTGGTACTGTCTATGTGCCGCTTCACGGGACTCCCGGCAAAACCTATTATGTCGCCGTGATCGATTCTGCAAAAACGGTATCTAGTGACAGAAATTTTACGGCACGGATTATTGAACCGAACTTGCTGTATGTAGAATCGAATCGTGGACGAGCTATTCCGTCGGGCAACGTCTATGTCGCTCCTGGGAGTGATACTTCTTTGTATGTAATTCCGTACGGTGGATACGTTTTTGATTCCTGGTCCAAAGTGACGGGAACTTTAAAAATTGACAATCCGTCCAGTTCGAGAATAACGGTGGAGCCGCAATCGAAATATTGTCATATCGTCGCCAATTACGTGCTCGATTCCAGGACTATCCCCGAAGTGACGATTACGAACCTTGATTTGAGCAACCATCCCGGCATTTGCGCTCAAGTGTCTGTCGTTGATAAGAACACCGGAAAGCCGATTGTAGGGCTAGATTCTACGGATTTCATCCTCTCTCAAGACAACGTTGCGTTACCGACTCAAACGACGACGATTCAAAACTTTATGGGCGTGTCAGTCGCACTTGTTGTCGATGAAAGCGGCTCCATGAGAAGCAACGGTCGAATGGATAAGGCTAAGGATGCTATTCGTCAGTTTATCAACGAAATGGGGCCTTATGACAGGACGGCGATTGTCGGCTTTAACGGCGGTGCCAATGCAAAAGTGCATCAGTCGATGACTTCGGACAAGTCGCTTCTTTTCAAGGCTGTCGAAGCTTTGAAGGATTCCGGCAACACCAACATCAATACGGGCGCCAAGCTGGGCGTTCAGCAGATTATTGGTGAAACGAACCCAACTACAGTGATTATTTTCTCGGATGGAGATAATGGGTCCGAGAGCGTTACGACAAAACAGGTGACCGATCTTGCCAATAGCCTTAATACGAGCATCTATTCTATCGCTATAGAAACGACGGGGGCCAACACGGAATTGAAAGGCTTGGCTTCGGGAACAGATGGTACATACACGAACGCGCCGGATGCTTCTCAGTTGTCTGAAATTTATACGAGCATCCGTGGTTCCGTGCAATCTCGCTATGTCCTTTGCTACCAAAGCCCGGATGCGGTCTGGGATGGGGATTCCCACATGGTAGAAGTTAAAACAAAGTTCATGAACAAGAATGCAGCTGATACGGCTTACTGGAACGAAGATGCTCCGCCGCCAGCTGTTGAATTGACTCCGGCGACTTGGGACTTGGTAGGCAACGCTCAGCCGCAAAACAAGAGCCTTACGATTGATGTCTATGTCCGTTCCAAGACGGGACTTACGGACGTCCGCCTTTACATGCGGGATGTGAGCTTGTCTAACGGTTCGTTTAATTCGTATGTGATGACCCGTAAAAACGATAGTCTGTGGCAATATGTTGTCCCCGATAGCATGGTGCGATTCCCGGGAATAGATTTTTACGTCGTAGCGACCGATTCGAACGGCCTTACCGGAAAAACGCCTACGGTTGCAAATCCGTCGAAGGAACCTTACACGATTCCTGTCAAGAACGATGTGCCAATCATCAAGATGGATTCGCTTGCTTGCGTGGATACTGTAGGGGGCTATGCGAAGCTTCGCTTTAAAATCACGGATGACGACAAGATTGATAATGTGACGCTTTATTACAAGGATTCCATGGTGGTCCTTTTTGATGAAACCTTGATGACGGTGATGAATGGCTATTGGGTTGCCAATGTTTCGTCGAGTTCGTTTGAAAATGGAATCATCGAATTTTATGTCCGTGCTGTCGATGGCGTCGGAGCTTCGTCGCGCTGGCCGAGAATGCAAAATTCCTTCATTGCTGTATGTGGCCGCAAATACCGCGCTCCGGATGTTCCTGATACCGTCAAAATCGTGAATGCGGATTCGACTCAAGATTCGATTACGCGTGAATCAAGCAAATTAAATTTGACTTTGGTGACGGAAGATTTCTCGAATTTGACCGATACCGTTAGTGTCAAGCTTTCTTGCATGCTTTCGGGCGACGAAGAAAATATTGAAGTTATTGAAGTTCGCCCCGGTTATTACGAAACTCTCAAATCGGTTCCGAAGAATGAACGTTCTCCAAAGAACGGCGATGGGGCGATTTCGTGTAGCGGCCTCGACATTCTTGTTGCAGAATACAAGGACCCGCTTTACAAAACATTTGCCCGCGATACAGTGTATTTGAACGATCCTGTGGAGTTTAGCTATAAGTTCCTTGACGAATCTGGCAAGAACGATCTTGATTCCGTTGAAACGGGGGATACCGCAAAATTCCGTATTCACTTCACCGCATTCAGCGAGTCTATTCACGAAATTGATACTTTGGATGTACTTTTGCTGACCGACAAGGGCGATTCTCTGCGGATAAAGGCAATAGAAACAGATAAGTATTCTTCTACCTTTGAATACAGCGGAACGTTCAATTTTGTCTATGACAAGAACGATTTGAAAAGTTCAAAACTCGACGCTTTGTTTGATATGAAATCCGCTTATAACCGTGTGACCGTTACGGCTAAAGTCAAAAACGATAAACTTGGCGACAACCGCGATTCTCTCGTGGTGTTTTCGAACTACATCGCGGCAGACATTGCCGAAATTTACGATGGCGATAAAGATGGCCGTGCCGATTCTGTACGCATTCACTTTGTCGCTCCGAACAAGGATGGTTTTGAGGGCGTTGATTCTTTGTTCTGGAACAAGGTGGGCGGAACATGGCGTAGCGTGTCCAAGAAAAAGTTCCGCTTTGTAGATAATGGCTCCTGGGCCGAGGCTCAATTGGAAGAACCGTTTGATTATGGTGTTACATCTGCGGATGGGGCGAATGTTCCTTACCTAAGGTTGGCTAAGCCCAAAGGTGGATTTGCCCAGAAAGTTAAGATAGATGACCATATAGGAGCCGTTCCTGTGAAGGCTGTCAAACGAGCAGGGGTAATCGGTATTGAAGAGTATTTGGATTGCGTGAATGAAGTGCCGCCAGACACGTTGGAAATTACATTGTCCGAGCCCATCAAAAACAAGGGGAAGGATAGTGAGTGGAAAAAACTGTTCTCCTATTCGACTGATTGTAAGGACACGCTTGAACGCTCTTTTAAAATATCAGAATGGATAGAAAGGGATTCGACAGGGCTTGTTTGGGCCTTTGTCCTTGGCGACCAAAGCATCATGACGGAAAGTTGCATTAGAACGAATGTCAAGGCTTCTTATGTTGACGGAAACAAGAATGCAATGGGCCGCGGTGGGGTAGAAATCGAAGGCGATAATGGAAACCAGTATTTGTACGAGGTTGTTCCGACACCTGCGGTAAGCGGCACGAATTCAAAGGCTGAATGGATTGCCCCCGATGAGCATGACTGGAGCCGTGTGCCGGATACGCTTTCCGTGATTAGAGTTGCAAGTATCATGCCTTATAAGGCGTATGTGACTATCATTGACGGGTATTCGAATGCGGTTGCCTCGTTCACGAGAGAGTTCGGTGATAAAGGCGAAATGAGTGAAAAAATCCGTGAAAACGAGGGTAATCGTTCGAAAACAGGCTTTTTGGATTGGGATAACCGTTCTGACGAAGGACGTAAGGTGGGGACCGGAGTCTATTTCTGGCACATCAATTTCAAGTTCAAGGACGGTCATTCTGAGTTCCGTTTGGTCAAAACGGGTGTGAAAAGAAAGAAATAAGATTGTTTTATTGTGATTTACGCTTAAAAACCTTGAGAGAATATTGTAAAAAAGTTAAATTTGGGTCGCTTATTTTAGGAGCGGCTCATCGCCCTAGATTTTAAAGAGAGGTTAACAAAGTGGAAGATAGGCTCGTTACAAAAGCGGCTGACAACATTCGAATCCTTTCCGCTGCCATGGTGCAG
>JAEEGK010023298.1_pt1 | contig 12926 bp, 10 predicted proteins | sample 8958771 | NCBI WGS metagenome assembly JAEEGK01 (sample SAMN16246547, study PRJNA631951) | gut metagenome | biome: gut microbiome; feature: rumen; material: SC-attached | host: Bos | place: Iran: Karaj | collected 2018-10 | reverse complement strand
GCGCCGACGGTATCAAGGTGGGCATGGGCCCCGGCTCCATCTGCACCACCCGCATCGTCGCCGGTATCGGCGTTCCCCAGCTCACCGCCATCTACGAGTGCGCATCCGTCGCCAAGGGCACCGGCGTTCCGGTGATTGCCGACGGTGGCCTGCGTTACTCCGGTGACGTGGTGAAGGCCCTCGCCGCCGGTGGAGACTGCGTCATGTGCGGCTCCATGTTCGCCGGCACCGAGGAAGCCCCCGGTGAGACCATCATCTACAACGGACGTAAGTTCAAGACCTACCGCGGCATGGGCTCCATCGACGCCATGGCCGCCGGTTCCAAGGACCGCTACTTCCAGTCCGACAAGACCGAGCAGAAGAAGCTCGTTCCCGAAGGCATTGTGGGCCGCGTCCCTTACAAGGGCACCCTGGCAGAGACCGTGTACCAGCTGGTGGGCGGCATCCGCTCCGGCATGGGCTACTGCGGCTCTCACAATCTGGAAGAACTCAAGACGGCCAAGTTCACCCGCGTCACCCCCAGCGGCATGACGGAAAGCCATCCTCACGACATTACCATTACCAAGGAAACGCCTAACTATTCCCGCGGTGAATAAGATACTTATCCTCGACTTCGGCTCTCAGGTAACGCAGCTCATCGGCCGCCGGCTCCGGGAGCTGAACGTCTATTGCGAAATCTATCCCTTCAACAAGGCCCCCCTCCCGGACGAAACCGTGAAGGGAGTCATCCTCTCCGGCAGCCCGTGCTCCGTGCGGGACGCCAACGCTCCGCAGGTGGACCTCACCCCCTACAAGGGTAAGCTCCCCCTGCTGGGCATCTGCTACGGCGCCCAGTACCTCTCCGCCAAGTTCGGCGGCAAGGTGGAGGCCTCCAACTCCCGCGAATACGGCCGCGCCATGCTCAAAGTGGTGGCCGATTCCCCTCTCCTCAAAGGGGTGAGCGCGGAATCCCAGGTATGGATGTCCCACGGAGATACCATATCGGCCCTCCCTCAAGGTGCGGAGGTCATCGCCTCCACGGCCGATGTGGAGAACGCCGCCTTCCAGTTCAAGGGTGAACAGACCTATGCCGTGCAGTTCCACCCGGAGGTGTACCACACCGCCGAAGGCTCCCGGATGCTCGCGAACTTCGCCCTGGGCATCTGCGGCTGCAAGGGAGACTGGACGCCGGATTCCTTTATCGAGACCACTGTTGAGGCGCTCCGTGCGCAGATCGGTGACGAACAGGTGATTCTGGGCCTGAGCGGCGGCGTGGATTCCACCGTGGCCGGCGTGCTCCTGAACAAGGCCATCGGCAAGCAGCTCACCTGCATCTTCGTGAACAACGGTCTGCTTCGCAAGAATGAGTTCGAGGATGTGCTGGCCTCCTACCAGGACATGGGCCTGAACGTGATCGGGGCGGATGCCTCTAAGGAGTTCCTGGAACAGCTTAAGGGTGTCACCGAGCCGGAAGCCAAGCGCAAGATCATCGGCCGCCTGTTCGTTGAAACCTTCGACAAATACGCCAAGAAGATTGACAATGCCCGCTGGCTGGCTCAGGGTACCATCTATCCGGATGTGATCGAGAGCGCCGGCATCGAAGGCATCGCTTCCAAGATCAAGAGCCACCACAACGTGGGCGGTCTTCCCAAGGAGATGAACCTGAAGATAGTGGAGCCGCTGCGCATGCTCTTCAAGGACGAGGTGCGCCGCGTGGGCCGCGCCCTGGGCATCAAGGAAGAGCTCGTGGGCCGTCACCCCTTCCCGGGACCGTCCCTCGCCATCCGCATCATCGGAGATGTCACCGAAGAGAAACTCGCCGTCCTGCGTGAGGCCGATGACATCTTTATCCGCGGTCTCCGCAGCTATGACTGCACCGGTATGGGCTTCCCTTCCGCCGCCGATCCCCGCATCATGGCCACCAACCTGTACGACGCCATCTGGCAGGCAGGCGTGGTGCTGCTCCCCATCAAGAGCGTGGGCGTGATGGGTGACGAACGCACCTACGAGAACCCCGTTGCCCTTCGCGCCGTGGTCTCCACAGACGCCATGACCGCCGACTGGTTCCCCTTCCCCTACGACTTCCTCCGGAATGTCTCCAACGAGATCATCCGCAAAGTCCGCGGCGTGAACCGCGTCGTCTATGACGTCTCCTCCAAACCCCCGGCAACCATCGAGTGGGAATAATCTTAGAATTTAACTTATGAAGAAGAACACTTTATTATTCGTTGTACTGGCCATTCTGTTGGCAGTACCGGTTTCTGCAAAAGACAATAAGGCCTTGAAGAAAGGTTACCATGGCAATCTCGAATTAGGAACCTCTGCGATGACCATGAAGATGATGGGGAACAGCAGCGTTGAGCCTGATGAAATGATTCGTCTGTCTTCTACGCATGGTTATGCCTTTGGGAACGGTGTCTTTATCGGCGCCGGCGCCGGTTGTAACTTTCAACTGATTGAAAATTTACATTATGCGTCGGTCTTTATGGATGTGAAGTACAATTTTGTGGACGCTTCCGCAAGCCCCTTTATTGAGGGACGGACCGGTTATAATTATTGTATCAATAAGTATAATGATATCGGGGGCGTTTTCGTAAGTACTGCGGCAGGTGTCGATTTCGGTCGCATGTCTGCCCGCATAGGGTATGAACTGGCTCCGATTAAAGAGAATGTCAGGGTTAGGAATGGCGACCTTGGTTATGCTCTTTACACATCGAACCAATTCTTCTTCTCCCTGGCGTTTAACTTTTAGGCGCTGCAAGGTTTGTAAAATGACGGCGACCGGCTCAAAACGAGCCGGTCGCTTTTGTTTTCGGACGAAGTTTCGTATCTTTGAAAAAATCTAAATAAAGAGTCATGTTTGCTAAAGAAGTTTATGTGCGCCGCCGCCAGACGCTGATGGCGAAGATGCGGGAAGCCGGAGAAAAAGGTCTGATTCTGTTCATCGGAAATGCAGAGGCTCCGGCACAGTACAAAGACAATTGCTATAAGTGGCGCCAGGACAGTTCCTGGCTGTATTACTTCGGCCTGGATGAGCCGCTGATGGCCGCCATCCTGGACCTGGAGTCCGGCGTAGAGACCCTTTATGCCGATGACGTGGACATCGATGACATCATCTGGATGGGCCCGCAGCCGTCTGTACGTTCCAAGGCCGACAAAGTGGGCCTGGCCCAGACGCAGCCTTACGGCGCGCTGAAGGCCGGCCTGGAAGCTGCCAAGGGCCGCCCGGTGCATTTCCTGCCCCCGTCCCGCTATTACAACACGCTCAAGCTGAACGAACTTCTGCCCGGCGCAGCTCCTTCCGAAGCCCTCATCAAGGCTGTCATCTCCATGCGTCTGATCAAGGAGGATATCGAGATTGCCGCCATTGACGCCGCCTGCGACCTGGGTTACCAGATGCACTCCGCCGCCCGTGATGCCATTGCAGTCGGCATCGTGGAGCAGGACATCGTGGGTCGGATGGAGGCTGTCGCGCTGGCCAAAGGCTGGGGCGTTTCCTTCCCCACAATTCTCACCCAGCACGGCGAAACCCTGCACAACCACGGCCACGAGGCCGTTATCGAGCCCGGCAAGCTGATGGTCATCGACGCCGGTGTGGAGAGCAACGAGCATTATGCCTCCGACTTCACCCGTACCTATCCCACCAGCGGGAAATACACCCAGAAGCAGCGGGAAGTTTACCAGATCGTTTACGACTGCAACGAATACGCCTTCTCTCTGGCCAAGCCCGGCATCACTTACCGGGAGGTGCATCTGGCTACGGCCCGCAAGATGCTGGAGGGCCTCAGCGCCCTGGGCCTGGTGAAGGGAGACCTGGACGAGATGGTGGCCAAAGGCATCGCCGGCCTGTTCCAGCCCCACGGACTGGGACACAACATGGGCCTGGACGTGCACGATATGGAAGACCTGGGCGAGAATCTGGTGGGCTATGATCCGGACCAGACTCGTGCGAAGCAGCTGGGCCTGGGTTCCCTGCGCATGGCCCGTCGCCTGGTGCCCGGCCATGTCATCACCGACGAACCCGGCATCTACTTCATCCCGGCCCTCATCGAAAAGTTCAAGAAGGAAGGTCTCGGCTACGACTTCGTGAACTATGCTGCCCTGGAAAGCTACTACGACTTCGGTGGAATCCGCATCGAAGACGATGTTCTCATTACCCCGGACGGTGCCCGCCGTCTGGGCTCCCGCCGTCTCCCGGCCAGCCCGGACGAGGTTGAAGCCGCCATGCAGAAGTAAAACCAGTTTTTATGGAAACCTTCATTGCCATTCTTGCCATCATTCTTGGCATTGTAGGCATTATCGGAAGTGTCGCTCCCGGCCTGCCGGGCCCTCCGCTCAGTTGGGTGGGCCTGGCGGTCCTTTATATCTGGGGAAACGGGACCAACGGGGCCGGTGACCCCATGAGCACCACCCTTCTGCTGGTGTGGCTGGCTGTCGTCATCGTGGTAAGCGTCCTGGATTACATTGTACCGGCATACTTTACCAAGGCTACCGGCGGCAGTAAATATGGCAGCCGGGGCGCGATTGCCGGCCTGCTCATCGGCCTGCTTGTCCCTCCCGTCGGCATGATTCTGGGGTCCCTTCTCGGTGCCTTCGTCGCAGAGCTGCTGTTCGCGGGAAAGGACACTGCAGACTCGCTCAAGTCGGCCTTGGGTGCCTTTGCGGGCTTCCTCTTCGGCACGGGCCTCAAGCTCATCTGCAGCGCCGTGATTCTGTATTATATCTTTATTTACGCTTTTTAGCGTTGTCCAGCGAGGCCTGAATGAAGGCCTTGAACAGCGGGCTCGGACGCTCCGGAGTACTCTTGTACTCGGGGTGGAACTGAACACCCACGAAGAAAGGATGCGTGGGTAACTCCACTACCTCTACCAGGCCCGTCTTCGGGTTGGTGCCGGAAGCTACCAGACCGCCTTTTGCAAAGTCTTCAGCGTATTTTCCGTTGAACTCGTAGCGGTGGCGGTGACGCTCCTGGATGGTCTCTGTGCCGTAAATCTTGTAAGCCAGGGAATCTTTTTTCAGCTTGCATTCGTAGGCCCCCAGACGCATGGTGCCGCCCTTGAGCTTGGTCTTCTTCTGCTCTTCCATGAGGTCGATGACCGGGTGCGTGGTGTTGGGGTTCAGTTCGGTAGAGGAAGCATCGGCCCAGCCCAGCACGTTGCGGGCATATTCTGCCACGCACATCTGCATGCCCAGGCAGATGCCCAGGAACGGGATGCCGTTTTCGCGGATGTAGTGGATGGCGTGGATCTTTCCCTCCAGGCCGCGCTCGCCGAAGCCGGGGGCAACCAGGACGCCGTCCATGCCCTTGAGTTTTTCGGCCACATTATCGGCCGTTACATCGTCGCTGAGGATGCTGTGCACCTTGACCTTGCAGCCGCAGGCGGCGCCGGCGTGCACGAAGGACTCCTGGATGGACTTATAGGCGTCCTGCAGGGCTACGTATTTACCCACGAGGGCAACGTTGATGGTCTCCTTGGGGTTGCGCAGGTTGTCCAGGAAGTCTTTCCAGCGGGTGAGGTCCGGTGCGTTGAAGTTCTCGATGCCCAGTTTGCGCACCACCAGTTCGTCCAGGTGCTCGGCGTGCATGTTCAGCGGAACCTGGTAGATGCTCCAGGCATCCAGGCTCTCGATGACATGGCCGGGTTTGACGTTGCAGAAGAGGGCGATCTTGCGTTTGAGGTCGGCCCCCAAAGGGTGCTCGGTGCGGCAGACAATCACGTCCGGCATTACGCCGGCGTGCTGCAGCATCTGCACGGAGTGCTGGGTGGGCTTGGTCTTGATTTCGTGGGCGGCGCTCAGGTAGGGGACCAGCGTGAGGTGGATGCACATGCAGTCTCCGTCGGGGAGTTCCCACTGGAGCTGGCGCATGGCTTCCACGAAGGGCTGGCTTTCCATGTCGCCCACGGTGCCGCCGATTTCGGTGAGGACCACGTCGTATTCCCCGCTCTGGCCCAGGAGCAGCATCCGGCGCTTGATTTCGTCGGTGATGTGCGGCACAATCTGTACGGTCTTGCCAAGGTATGCGCCCTCGCGTTCACGCGTGATGACGGTATGGTAGATACGGCCGGTGGTGACGTTGTTGGCCTGGGAAGTGGGAACGCCCAGAAAGCGCTCGTAGTGACCCAGGTCCAGGTCCGTCTCGGCCCCGTCGTCGGTTACGAAGCACTCTCCGTGCTCGTAGGGGTTGAGGGTGCCGGGGTCGATATTGATATAAGGGTCAAACTTCTGGATGGTGACTTTCAGGCCACGGGCCTGGAGGAGTTTTCCCAGCGAGGCCGCAATAATTCCTTTACCGAGCGATGATACTACACCGCCGGTGATAAAGACAAATTTCGTGTTCATCGTTAGTTGATAAAGAGGATCTCCCGATATTTAGGCAGCGGCCAAAGGGCGTTGTCGGTGATTTCTTCCAGGCGGTCGATGGTGACGCGCATCTCGCCGAGCTTGACCGCTGCTTTTTCAGCGGCGAGGGCCTTCTCGTAAGCGCCTTCCTTGGCCTCGGCGGCCTTGCGGGCGTCGTTGAGGTCATCGGCCTCCTTCTTGATCTGGGACAGCAGGGCGGAGCATTCGCGGATGAGGGAAGTCTGGGTGGCGGCCAGGGTCTCGTACTCGGTGGGGAAGTTCTGGCGCATCAGGTTGAGGTCCTCCAGCAGGCGGCGCTGGTACTCCATGCCGGCGGGCATCACGTGGTTCACGGCCATACGGACGGCCATGCGGGCCTCGATGAGCACCTTGGTGGTATAGGTTTCCCACTTGACCTCGTTGCGGGCTTCCAGTTCCTTCTGGCTGTACACGCCAAGGTCCGTGAAGAGCTTCACGGAAGCGGGGGCGGTGAACTGGCTGAACATCTTGGGCACGCTGCTCTCCACGTCCAGGCCGCGCTTCTTGGCTTCTTTCTTCCAGGCATCGCTATAGCCGTTGCCTTCGAAGCAGATGGTGTCCAGTACGGAGGCGATAAGCGGTTTCAGGCAGTCCATGACGGCCACTTCCATGGTTTTTCCATCGGCCATGGCCTTGTCCACGGATGCCTTGAATTCAATGAGCTGCTGGGCTACGGCCGAGCTCAGCACGGTGAGGGCGCCGGCGCAGTTGGCGCTGGATCCCACGGCGCGGAACTCGAAGCGGTTGCCGGTAAAGGCGAAGGGGGATGTACGGTTGCGGTCCGTGTTGTCCACGAAGATTTCGGGGATTTCCACGCATACGCGGCGGCCTTTCTTGCCGGCAATGACGATGGGCGTGCCGGAAGGAAGTTCCAGGAGCTTGCGCAGGACGTCGGTCATCGTCTGGCCCAGGAAGGCCGATACGATAGCGGGCGGAGCCTCCTGGGCGCCCAGGCGGTGCGAGTTGTTGGCGCTGGCGACACTGGCCTTCAGGAGGCCGTTGTGTTTCTGGACGGCGGCCAGTATGTTCACGAAGAAGGTCAGGAACTGGAGGTTGCTCTTGGCGTCCTTGCCGGGGGCCAGCAGGCCTACGCCGGTGTCGGTACCCAGGGACCAGTTGTTGTGCTTGCCGCTGCCGTTGATGCCGGCGAAGGGCTTCTCGTGGAAGAGGACTACGAAGCCGTGCTTGCGGGCGATGCGCGTCATGGCGTTCATGATCATCTGGTTATGGTCGTTGGCCAGGTTGGCTTCCTCATAGACGGGAGCCATCTCGAACTGGTTGGGGGCCACTTCGTTGTGGCGGGTCTTCAGGGGAATGCCCAGCTTGTAGCCGGCTTCTTCCACATCCTTCATGAACTCGGTCACACGGGAAGGGATGGCGCCGAAGTAGTGGTCGCTCAGCTGCTGGTTCTTGGAGGAGGAGTGACCCATGAGGGTGCGGCCGGTGAGCATCAGGTCCGGGCGGGCGGCGAACAGGTCTTCATCCACCAGGAAGTATTCCTGCTCCCAGCCCAGGTAGGAGTAAACGCGCTTGACCTTGGGGTCGAAGAGCTGGCACACGGGCACGGCTGCTTCATTGACGGCCTTCAGGGCCTTTTTGAAAGGAGTCTTGTAGTCGAGGGCCTCTCCGGTGTAGGAGACGAAGACCGAGGGGATGCACAGGGTGTCGTCCTGGATGAAAACGGGAGAGGTGGGGTCCCAGGCCGAGTAACCGCGGGCTTCGAAGGTGGCGCGGATACCGCCGTTGGGGAAAGAGGAGGCGTCGGGTTCCTGCTGGACCAGGGACTTGCCGTCGAACTGTTCGATGACAGAGCCTTCGCCGTCGGGGTTCATGAAAGAGTCGTGCTTTTCTGCCGTTCCTTCCGTCAGGGGCTGGAACCAGTGGGTCACATGCGTTGCGCCGTGTTCGAGAGCCCAGACCTTCATGCCTTCGGCCACTTTGTCGGCCGTTGCGGCGTCTAAGGGATCCCCTTCATCGATGCATCGGGTGAGCTTGGCATAGGTCTGGCCGTCCAGATATTTGCGCATGTTGCTGCGGCCGAAGACGAGGGAGCCAAAAATGTCGGAAGGTTTGCAAGCAGGTTTTTCGGAGACGACCGCCTTCTTTTTGAAGGCTTCCTGCACGACGTCAAATCTAAGATTGCCCATAAAGATTAGAATCAATACGGGATACAAAATTGGGGCTTTTTTGGTTAATTTCCAAATTTTTTAATAATTGTTTCGTACCTTTGCGCCCGGATAATTTGCGACGAAATGATTAGACTGATTGTATTTGACTTTGACGGCACCCTGGCCGATACCCGTGAACTGATCCTTGAAACCAACCGTGAGGCCATGCGCCAGATGAACTACCCCATCGCCAGCGACGAGGCCATCAGCGCCACCATCGGCATTCCGCTGGAGGCCGGTATCCTCACCCTGGTTCCCGGCGTCACCCCGGAGCAGGTTCCCGCCTGGGTCAAGACCTACCGCGAAGTATTCGACCGGCTCAAGGTCCAGATTATCCCGACCCTCTTCCCGGAAGTAAAGGAGACGCTCGCGCGCCTGCACGGGAAGGGCTACACCCTCACCGTCGCCTCTTCCCGCCACTCCTCTTCGCTCAACGCCTTCCTCCGGGACATGGGCGTCGCGCAGTATTTCGACCTGGTGCTGGGGGCCGATAATGTCCCTCGCGCCAAGCCGGACCCGGATCCCGTGCTGATGACCCTCGACAAGCTTTCCTTCAAGGCCGATGAGACCCTCGTCGTCGGAGACATGCCCGTGGATATCCAGATGGGCCTCGGCGCCCACGCCTACACCTGCGGCGTCCCTTACGGAAACGCCAGCAAGGAAGCTTTGGCAGCGGCCGGCGCCCACGCCGTCATCGAGCATTTCAGTGAACTCGAAGAAGTTATCGCAAAGTTCTAAAAGATTTCGTATCTTTGCGTCCTTATGGTAAGTCACATCAAAGATAGCAGCCTTTGGGAAGCCGGAGAGCTCAAGCTCAGCTGGGTCCGCAGCCACATGCCGCTCCTGGAAGGCATCGAAAAAGATTTCAAGGAAACACAGCCCTTCAAGGGCCTCAAGGTAGCCCTCAGCGTGCACCTGGAGGCAAAGACCGCCCATCTGTGCGAGGTGCTCGCCGCCGGCGGGGCCGAGATGTACATCACCGGTTCCAACCCGCTCAGCACCCAGGATGACGTGGCGGCCGCCCTGGTCCACGAAGGCCTAAACGTGTTCGCCATCCACGGCTGCACGGAGCAGGAGTATTTCGAGGATATCCGCCGTGTCCTGGAGGTCGGCCCCCATATCATCATCGACGATGGCGGTGACCTGGTCACCACCCTTCATAAGGAATTCCCCCAGCTGGTCCCGAACGTGATCGGCGGCTGTGAGGAAACCACCACCGGCATCCTCCGCCTGAAGGCAATGGCCGCGGCAGGGGAGCTCAAGTTCCCCATGATGCTGGTGAACGACGCAGACTGCAAGCACCTTTTCGACAACCGCTACGGCACGGGCCAGAGCGTGTGGGACGGCATCAACCGTACCACCAACCTCATCGTGGCCGGCAAGAACGTGGTGGTGGCCGGTTACGGCTGGTGCGGCAAGGGCGTCGCGATGCGTGCCAAGGGCCTCGGCGCCGAGGTGATCGTTACCGAGGTGGATCCCGTCAAGGCCATGGAGGCCGTGATGGACGGCTTCAAGGTGATGCCCATGCTGGAGGCCGCTCCGCTGGGAGACTTCTTCATCACCGTCACGGGTTGCGCCGATGTCATCGGCCCGGACGCTTTCCTCCGCATGAAGGACGGCGCCATTTGCTGCAACGCCGGCCACTTCGACGTGGAGGTGGCGGTCGCGAAGCTCAAGGCCATGGCGGTGAGCCATCGGCCCGCGCGCAACAATATCGAGGCCTATACGCTCGAGAACGGCCGCAAGGTCTATGTCATCGCCGAGGGCCGTCTGGTGAACCTCGCCGCCGGCGACGGCCATCCCGCCGAGATCATGGACATGTCCTTCGCCATCCAGGCGCTCAGCGCCCGCTATCTGGCCGCCAACCGCGGCAAGATCGGCCAGGTGCTCAATAACGTTCCTGCAGAGATCGACCGCGAGGTCGCCTTCCGCAAGCTCAAGGACTGGAACATTACCATCGATACGCTAACCCCTGAACAACATAAGTATATTTTTGGCTAATTTTTCATTAATGGCACTCATCCCGATTTACTGGTGGAACAAGGAAGTCCGCAACTTTAAGATTTCTCAGGACAGTTTCCGCAAGCAGCCGTGGGCCAACGGCGTCATCCTGCTTACCTGTGTGGCTATCGCCATGCTCCTGGCCAACCTGCCCTTTACCAAGCATCTGTATCACAACTTCCTCCACACGGAACTGACTATCCACGTGGCGTCGCCCGACGGATTCGTGGACTGGTTCTTCCCTCACGGGATGACGATGGAGAAGTTCATCAACGACATCCTCATGGTGATCTTCTTCTTCACCGTCGGCCTTGAAATCAAGCGTGAGGTAGTCTGCGGTGAGCTTTCCTCTTTCAAGAAGGCCATCCTTCCGGTGATCGCCGCCTTCGGCGGTGTGGTCATGCCGGCCCTCATCTTCGCCTTTGTGAACCATGGCACGCTGGCTTCTTCCGGTTGGGGTATTCCTACGGCTACGGATATCGCGTTCGCCGTCGGCATCCTTTCCATCCTGGGAGATAAGGTGCCCGTTTCCCTGAAAGTTTTCCTTACCGCCCTGGCCATCGCCGATGACCTCATCGCCATCCTGGTGGTTGCCCTCTTCTACGGCGGCACCATCAACCTTACCCTCCTGGGCGTAGCCGTGGTGGTCGTCCTGTTCGTGGCCCTCATGAAGCATCTCGGAGAAAAGCGGCTGGGCTTCTACTTCGTTCCGGCCATCATCGTGTGGTTCCTGTTCTATTACAGCGGCATCCACGCTACCATGACGGGCGTGGTCATGGCCATGCTCATCCCCATGGAGGCCCGTTACAACCAGGCCAAGTGGCACCGCCGCCACAAGATCCTGTACGAGGGCCTGCTGGAGGCCGAGGCTCTCCATACCTCCGAGGACTTCCCCAACGGTCCCGAGCGTCACTTCCTGCGCCGTATCTCCAACCTCAGCTACAAGGCCATTCCGCCGTCCTACCGTCTGGAGCATCGGCTCAATCCCATCGTGAACTTCGCCATCATGCCCATCTTCGCCCTGGCCAACGCCGGCGTGGAGATTACAGACCCTTCCTACTTCAACGTGTTTAAGTCCATTGACCCTGTCACGGGCAGCGTGGGACTGGGTATCTTCCTGGGTCTGCTGCTGGGTAAGCCGCTGGGTATCACCGCCGCTTCCTGGGTAGCCATCAAGTGCAAGGTGGGCGCCATGCCCAACAAGGCCAGCTGGCCGATGCTCTTCGCCGTGGCTTGCCTGGGCGGTATCGGCTTCACCATGAGTATTTTTGTGGATACGCTCTCCTTCGCCGGTCCCGACATCGCACCCGAGGTTACCCAGCACCTGAGAGACGCCGGCAAGATTGCCGTACTCCTGGGCTCCCTCAGCGCCGGCATCCTGGGCTCTGTCCTCATTAATTTAGTTGCAAAGATTGAAAAGAAAAAATAATATGGAAATGCTGAAAGACAAGGTGGCCCTCATCACCGGCGCCGCCCGGGGTATTGGCAAGGCCATCGCCCTCAAATATGCCTCCGAAGGCGCCAACATCGCCTTCACCGACCTGGTTATCAACGAAGCCGCCGAAGAGACGGTCAAGGAACTGGAAGCCTTCGGCGTGAAGGTGAAGGCCTATGCCTCCAACGCCGCCGAGTTCGAAGCCACGCAGGCCGTGGTGGACCAGGTAGTGGCCGACTTCGGCCGCATCGACGTTCTGGTGAACAACGCCGGCATCACCAAGGACGGTCTCGTCATGCGTATGAGCGAGCAGCAGTGGGATGCCGTCATCGCCGTCAATATGAAATCGGCCTTCAACTTCATGCACGCTGTGGTGCCTGTGATGGCCCGTCAGCGCAGCGGCAGCATCATCAACATGGCCTCCATCGCCGGTCAGACCGGTAACCCCGGCCAGGTGAACTACTCCGCTTCCAAGGCCGGCCTCATCGCCATGGCCAAGTCCGTCGCCAAGGAGATGGGATCCCGCGGCATCCGTGCCAACGCCATCGCCCCCGGTTACGTCATCTCCGAGATGACCGAAGCCCTGCCCCAGAGCGTCCGTGACGAGTTCGTCAAGATGATCCCCCTGGGCCGCGGCGCCTCCGTGGACGAGATTGCCTCCGTGGCTCTCTTCCTCGCCTCCGACCTCGCCAGCTATGTCACCGGCCAGGTCATCGCCGTCAACGGTGGCATGTACTGCTAATCCCTTCTGAGGCTCCCCGGGTCTTCCCCTTGGGTTTCCTCTTTGGGTTTTCCCCCGGGTTTTCCCCTGGGTTTCCTCTTTGGGTTTTCCCCGGGTTATAGTTCCCTAAGCCGGACCTCCCCGTCCGGCTTTTTTCATGCCCTGATACATACTGTCCCCGGCAGGCGGGAGGGCTGTGTGGTGCCCGAGGGCTCCGTTCCGCGCTGGGGCGCTCCACTCC
>JAEEGK010023297.1_pt1 | contig 12927 bp, 8 predicted proteins | sample 8958771 | NCBI WGS metagenome assembly JAEEGK01 (sample SAMN16246547, study PRJNA631951) | gut metagenome | biome: gut microbiome; feature: rumen; material: SC-attached | host: Bos | place: Iran: Karaj | collected 2018-10 | reverse complement strand
GTGGAAATCGGTCCAAGAGATATCGAAAACGGTGTTGTTACATTAGCGAAGAGAAATACCGGTGAAAAGATTTCCGTGAAGAAAGAAGACATGGTGGAAACAGTCAAGAACTTAATCCCACAAATCCATAAAGAAATGTATGAAAAAGCATACAAGTATTTATTAGAACACGTCACCGAAGTCAAAGACTTGAAAGAACTTGACAAAGCCTTAGAAAAAGGCGGCTACGCAAAGATGATGTGGTGTGGTGATGAAGCTTGTGAAAACAAGATTAAAGAGCTTACTACAGCCACCGCAAGATGCTTGCCATTTAATCAAATGGCCTTTGGTGATACATGCCCTGTCTGTGGCAAAAAAGCCAAAAAAGTTGTGCTCTTTGCAAAAGCATATTAAAAATTATTTAATTTTAAACGCTCGTTATGTTAATATAGTGAGCGTTCACCTGGAGTAGTACCCAAGTTGGTGAAGGGGCTTCCCTGCTAAGGAAGTAGATCGGGTAACTGGTGCGAGAGTTCGAGTCTCTCCTACTCCGCCAAACAAGAAAAAAACAGTCAGTTAATCGCTGACTGTTTTATTTTTACTTTGTAATAGTTACGGAATTACTAGTTTGTGTCCAAGATAGAACAGCACTTCCATCTTTGCTTAATGTGTAAGATTCATTGAGCACTAATTCACTAGAATAAATAATGAAATTTGAATACTCTAAATCGTTCTCAAATGTCTTGGTAATTTCGCCACCTGTGAGAGTGTAAATGCCTGCACTTAACGTTGCGCCTGTTGCAGGAGCGTATGGATGTCCACCTCCACCTCCGCCTGGGCCTCCGATACCCGCTTTAGTGTAGTTATATGCGGCATATAATACGCCTGTTCCTTTAGTTGGTGTCTTTTCCATACCATTGAAAGCAATGAATGTGCCACCAGCAATTTTGGCTGTGCCATCACAGTCAAGTCCAGTAGATAAATTCTTTTGAGAACCAGATGAACCTCTAGAGACCACCAAACCACCGGTCATTTCGAAGTTACCATTAACATCGATACCATCGGTATCTCCGTTTCTTACTGATACATCTAAGAAGCCACCTGAGATTTTAACTGTTGGTGTTTCGTTGATTTTATTAGAAGCATTAACGCCGTCATCGTTTCCATAGATACATGTGGATCCACCTTCAATATTGATGTGAGTAGCTTCAATACCTTCGGTAGCGCCTGTAATATCGATAATTCCATCAGAGATAGTTAATGTGTTATCTGCGTGGATACCATCATCACCTGATGCGATACCAATTTGTCCACCTAAGACATTGATATTGCCTAAGCCTGAAGAACCATTATCAAACGCATCACCATAGTTTGCGTGAATCGCATCATCTGTGGTTTTAAATGCAAGCACGCCACCGGAAATATCAATTTGATTATCCGCTTTTAGACCTTTAGAACTTGAGTTCGCATTGTAATTGGTGAGATATGTGCTATAAGTGCCCGTCTTAGCGGTGATTTTTGTTTCAATGAGTTCTTCACCTTCCGCAGGTTCTAACTGCGTTACACTCACGTTATACGCGGCATCAAAGGCATCGAAGACTGAGTCAACAATGATTGTGCCACCTTCAATAGTGATGGAACCTCTTTGGTTACCAGAAGATGAGACGTCTGTATTATCGGTTTTAAAGCCGTTACCTTTCTTACTAACTGCAGTAATCTTGCCAGAGGTGACAGTAATACTGTCTTTACCTTTAATGGCATTATTAACTGCGGTTACATATAATTCTTGTTTTTGGAATTTAAAATCTTTAGTGGTGTGAATGCCGTTATTGTAATTACCACGAACTACAAGTTTACCTGCACCTTTAAATTTAAGGTCACATTTAGCGTTAATTGCGCCTTCACCGAGTTCGCTATTATCACTAGCTTTTTCGCTACGTTTATCATCAATTAAATTAACTGTATCTTTCTTGGCGCTGATTTCTACCTTGTCTGCAGAAAGCACCTTAATAGGTGAATCAGTGGAACAATTGATAGTGGCGCCTTTAAGTTCGATAACTACTTCAGCGTTTTCTGGAGCATTAACGATGATTTGGCCATCTTCTAAAACGCCAGATAATGTGTAGGTACCTTCTGCTGAAAGAGTGTACACGGAACCTTCATTACTATAGGTACCATCATCAGTTTTCACTTTAAAGGCACCAGAGTTATTAACTTCTGGTTCGCTACCTGTATCATCGACAATTATATCGGTGTGAGTAGTGCCTCCACTGACATTACCACTTGGATTCAAGCCAAAAGGTTCTGAACCTGTGCAGCTTGCTAACGCCATTAAAGCGAGAGCAGATAGTGGAATTAATACGAGTTTCTTTTTCATAGGTCTACCCCCTTAAAATAAAAAACTGTCTTATTCAGCGGAAGATGGTCAGCCAACCACCCACCGCTTAAAGACAATTATACCTGTTTTTAGTCCATTACCCCACAGGCTTCATCCTAGCCATACGGACACAGGCATTTTTTTAGATGCATGCTTGCCATTTATAGAAAACATTGCGGTTTAATTTGGAACACCAAAAGAGGTGTTTCGTGACTATACTTTAAAAAATGAAACTTAAATGAAAATAAAAGTTTTGCATATTTTATAAATTTTTGAGTGCATCGAGAAAAACTCGTATAATTGAGTTATGCAAAATAAAAGACATCTCATATTCACAATCGTGGTTTCCGCTTTAGCGTTAGCCATGAATGTTTTTATTATTGTCCAAGCTTGTTTGAACGGTGAAACATCCTCTTCTTCATCTGGATTTCTAGTTAACATTCTTAAGTCATTTATTAATGTATTTAGCAAAGAAACAATTAATGAAGATAACATAGGCACGTTCACAACAGTGGTGAGAAAACTTATCGGTCATTTTGGCTTCTTCGCTATAAGCGGTGCCTTAACAACTTGGTCTATTTATCTAGTTACTTGTTACTTTAAAAAGTATAAACACTATATGGGAATTACCTTCTCATTATGCTTTGGATTATTCCTCGGTGGATTAACTGAACTCATCCAAGTATTTGTTCCTGGAAGAGGCCCACAAATAACCGATGTCTTGATCGATTTTGGAGGCTACTTGTTAGGCGCTGGGATAGTGATCCTGATATTAGCAATACACCTAAGAAGAAAAGAAATAGAGTTAGAGGAAAAAGTGCAGTAATTGCATTTTTTCTTTTATAAACAACTTCTTTATATATATAATATAGGCACGTGAGGTGCATATATGACACTGAAAGAATTGCGCAAAAATTGCAAGTTAACTCAGAAAGAAGCCGCAGAAGTTGTTAAGATGCCTTTAAGAACTTATGTTTCTTATGAGTCTAATGAAGCAAAAGCAGATCAAATTAAACTTGAAGGTATTAAAGATAGATTGATGGAAAATATCGCTAAAGATCCATCCATCTTAAAAGATAAGGTTTTATTAATCACCGGTGGCACAGGTAGTTTTGGCCACGCTGTTGTCGATAGATTTTTAGAAACCGATATTAAAGAAATCAGAATCCTTTCTCGTGATGAAAAGAAACAAGATGATATGAGAAAGGCTTATAACAATAGCAAACTCAAATTCTATATTGGCGATGTCCGTAACTTAGATAGCATCATTGATGCCTTTAAAGGTGTTGATTATGTTTTCTCCGCTGCGGCATTAAAGCAAGTTCCATCTTGTGAGTTCTATCCAATGGAAGCGGTGAGAACTAATGTTATCGGTAGTGATAACGTCATTACCGCTTGTGTGAGAAATCACGTCAAGAAAGCCATTTTCTTATCCACTGATAAAGCAGCTTATCCAATTAATGCAATGGGTATAAGCAAAGCTTTAATGGAGAAAAACGTCATTGCTAGAAGTAGACAATTATTAGAAGATGACACTGTTTTATGTTTAACAAGATACGGCAACGTTATGGCGAGCCGTGGTAGTGTTATCCCATTATTCTTAAACCAAATCCACGAAGGCAAACCAATCACTGTCACAAATCCTGACATGACAAGATTTATGATGACATTAGATAACGCGGTTGACTTAGTGTTATATGCCTTTGAACATGGCGAACAAGGTGACTTATTTGTACAAAAGTCTCCTGCTGCCACAATTGAGACATTAGCTAAAGCTATTATCGAATTAACAGGTAGCAAAACCGGTATCTCTTATATTGGTACAAGACATGGCGAAAAGTTATATGAAACCTTAGTTACGCAAGAAGAAATGAATAAGTCAGTAGATTTAGGAAACTTCTTCTGCATTAAAGCGGATAACCGCGATTTAAACTATGAAAAATACTTTTCTAAAGGTAATAAGAAACTTAACCTTGGAGAATCCTATACTTCTCATAACACTGAAAGACTTGATGTCGAAGGTATGAAGAAGTTGCTCAAGAAACTCGAATTATTTGGTGGACCGGTGAAACAACATGACTAAAAAGAAAATTAAAGTAGTGACCATTATTGGCACAAGACCAGAAATCATCCGTCTATCAGAAGTCATTAAAGCTTTAGATAAAGATGAAGAAATCGCACACATCTTAGTGCACACTGGTCAAAACTATGACTACGAATTAAACCAAGTCTTCTTTGAAGAACTTAACTTAAGAGCGCCAGATTATTACTTAAACTGTGCAGGCAAAGACTTAGGCGAAACAATCGGCAATGCAATTGCTAAGTCCTATGAATTATTAAGCGAATTAAAACCTGATGCAGTATTAATCTTAGGTGACACCAATAGTGCGTTATGCGCAATAAGTGCAAAGAGATTAAAACTTCCTATCTTCCACATGGAAGCTGGTAATAGATGTGGTGACTGGAATGTCCCAGAAACCATCAATAGAAAAATCGTTGATCATATCAGTGACATCAATCTTCCTTATACAAATCATGCCTATGACAATTTGATGAAGGAAGGTATCGATAAGAACTTCACATTCGTTACAGGCAGCCCAATGCTCGAAGTATTGAATGCGAATAATGATAAGATTGAGTCTTCTAATATTTTAGAAAAACTCGGATTAGAAAAAGGTAAATATATTGTTGTGTCTTCTCATAGAGAAGAAAACATCGACATTCAAAAGAACTTTGATCAACTAATGCCAGCAATTAACGCAATCGCAGAAAAGTATCAAATGCCTGTTATTTTCTCCACTCATCCAAGAACCAGAAAGAGATTAGAAGCTAATAACTTTAAGATGCATCCATTAGTGAGAAATCTTAAACCATTAGGTTTCTTAGAATATGTGAAACTCCAAGAGAATGCTTTCATTGTTTTAAGTGACTCTGGAACGTTAACTGAAGAAAGCGCGATGAGACACTTCCCTGCAGTTCTTATTAGAACAAGCACTGAAAGACCAGAAGGTGTGGAAGCGGGTTCAATCATTGTTTCCGGTATTGATAAGAAAGGCATCATGCTCGCAATTGAAACTGAACTCATGAGATATAAATTCGCAAAGACACCAGAAAACTATGATGTTCCTAATGTCTCCGAAAGAGTATTGGAACATATTAAGACTAAGATTGATTTAGTAAATAACGAAATTTGGAAGAAATAAAATGAATATTTTAATCACAGGTAGCAACGGATTTATTGGTAAACATCTAAGTCTACAACTTAAAAGACTTGGATATAACGTTTTTTCCTATGATTTAGACAAGAATGAGGCTGATTTGAGGAATTACATATCCCAAGCTGATTTCGTCGTTCATTTGGCCGGAATTAATAGACCTTTAACAAATGAAGAGTTCTATAACGGCAATACGAACTTCACAAAGAGAGTCATAGACTTAATCAAAGAAAGCGAAAAACAAATCCCGGTTATTATGTCTAGTTCCATCCAAGCGGAACTCGATAACGACTATGGCAAATCTAAAAAACTTGCTGAAGACTATTTGTTTAATTCTGGGCTTCCAGTATTTGTTTATAGACTCGCAAATGTCTTTGGTAAGTGGTGCAAACCAAACTATAACTCTGCATGTGCGACATTCTGCTATAACATCGCAAACGGACTACCAATTGAAATAAGAGATAAAAACTATGTTGTTCACTATAATTACGTGGATGATGTGTGTAATGAGTTTATTAACGCAATTGTAGGTAAAGTAAAACCATCAAACAAGATACTAAAAGTGGAACCAGTTTATGGCTGCTCTATAGGCCACCTTGCGGACCTACTTTACTACTTCAAACAAGAAGTTGAATCAGATAGACATCTACCTCTAATTCACAATGAGTTTGAACTAAAACTATTTAAGACATTTTGCGATTATTTAAGTGAACCAGGCTATTCTTTTAACTACGCTGAAGATGATCGTGGTAGCTTTGAAGAACTATATAAGTCTAAGAAGTGGGGACAAATAAGCGATAACGTTGCATTCCCAGGAATCACCAAAGGTGGACATTATCATACCTATAAAAAAGAAATTTTCTACACAGTAGTGGGTGAATGTAAGATAGTTCAAAGAAATATAAAAACTAATGAGATGACCACTGATGTTGTGAAAGGCGATGAACCGCATCCAGTAGAAATCAATGTCGGCTGGACACACGAAATCACTAATATTGGTAGAGTTAACAGCCATACGATAATGTGGATATCAGAAATATATAATCCAGATAGACACGATACATATAAAGAAGAAGTGAAGAAATAGCCTTCACTTTTTTATTCGATGAGTGATTAAAATAGGTTAAATATAATAATTCTACTTAAGTCACGCTCATAGACGTGTTCGCATACACAAATGCGCTACGCAAACACGAATGGCTGCCAAGATCAGAGTGAGCTTGGATTATGTCATATGCATGAGAGTGTGGGCGCACATCCGGGTGCATAATGCGCGCTCGAAACTTAAATGAAACTTAAATATATTTTTAGTTAAAAACATTCGATAAAATCGGAAATATATGCGAAAAATAATGAAAAAGTGAAAAATGTTCAACAAATACAATTGTTTTTGGTGTCTACGCGCGCGTGTAGTTATTTTTACTATAATATTGCGCACGTGTAATGCGCGCGCTATAATGATTGCGATTTATAGAATAGCTATAAAACAAGTTCTTACCGTTGTTGAACGGAAGGATTAGTAGGAAAGGAGGCAGCTTATGACTAAATTGTTATCAGCAATTGTTGGTGGCGTTTTGGGATTGACCTTAGCGACATCTGTTGGTGTTGGCATCGCAGTTGGTAGTGATAGTCCAATCAATGAAGCTAGAGCTGCCGAATCTGTCTACGCTCAAGCAACATTCAATTCATCAAACAACCAATCAAAGGTTTCTAGTTATACAGCTACATGGACAAACATCACTAATAATTTCTCTTGGACCATCGCAAACTTCAATAACAACAATACTGGTCCTGGTGGCGATGGTACTTGGACATACATCAAATGTGGCAGAAAAAACAATGCTTCTACCGCAACAATTCAAACCACAAACGCAGTTTCAGTGGCAGTAACTAAAGTTACTATTAAAATCGATGCATTCACAAAGAAAAATATTTCTAGCATCACATTATATGGTGGTGCAAATGCCACAACATCTTTAGGAACATTCTCTATTGCCAAAGGTACACAAACAGTTAATATTGCTGCTGCAAATCAAAGCGCAAATCAAAAATATAAAATTTCAGTCGTTTGTACCAGTGGTTCTAACAATGGTCTACTTACTTTAAGTAACGTTTCGCTTTATGCCGATTCATCTGCGGCATCCGTGATCGTTAATAAAACCGATGTTGAACTCGGAACGAATAACTCAAACGGTATCGCTGTTTCTGCGACAGTAAATAATGTCACCACACCAACATACAACTGGGTGGCATCTAACAATAATGTCGTATTAACAGGTGCTAATACTTCGACAGTCACAATTAAACCAAACATTAATGTTGGCGGTACTGCTACAGTCACATTAACAGTTGGTGGAACAACTCCAAATCTTACTGCAACAGTAGAAGTAGTTATTTTCAAACAACCATATACAGTTGCCGAAGCAAGATCTGCAATCGATGCTAATGCTTGCATTACAAGTGTTGAAACAGCAGGTATTGTTTGCCAAGTCGATTCATACAACTCTACATATCACAGCATTACTTATTGGATTAGTGATGATGGAACAACAACAGATATGTTAGAAGTCTATAGTGGCAAAGGCTTAAATGGTGCAAATTTCAGCGCTGTTACTGATATCGAAGTTGGCGCTCTTGTCACAGTTAAAGGTAATTTGAAAAAGTACAATAGTACTTATGAATATGATGTGAGTAGTGAACAAACCAGTTATGTCGTTAAGACATTAACAGGCATCACATTAACCGGAAGCATGACAAAAACAATGTATTCCGATGGATCTCAATGGAATCCAGAAGGCTTTGTCGTTACCGCTCACTATAGTGATAACACATCCGGTGATATTACAAATGGTGTTTCCTGGACATACAATCCAGCAGTCCCAACATTAGGAACAACATCTGTTATCGCCACAGCTTCCTTCGGTGGTTTCTCCGCTTCTAGTTCTGCTCAAGCAGTGACAGTTGCGACAACTCCATACACCAATGGTCTTCCATACAAAATGTATATGGTCAACGCACAATTAAGTAAAACTTATTACTTCACAGGTGCTATGGGCACAGGGCAGCAACAATACTACGGTGCTTCATCCGAAGATAAGACCGAGGCGGTTGATGTCTATTTTGAAAACCATTCAGGTGGTGGCCAAAACCTCTATTTCAACGTGAATAATGTGAAAAATTACATTTATGTAAATAAGGTTACTTCTGGTACAGATACACACTATAATTTCTCATTTGGAACAAGCGTTCCATCAATTGGTTGGGGTTATAACGGAAACTGCTTAACTTATGAAATTGATAGCGTTGATTACACAATTGCTACCTATGGTACTTATACAACATTCGGCGCAAGTCCAGCATCTTACAACACAAACTATCCAGCACAATTCGAGTTATCCGATTCCGTTACCGCAGCAACATTTGCTCAAGAATTCTTGGATAACATGACATGCGACGCAACAGGTGCAACCGCACCTACATTCGCAAGTGGATATACCTGGGCGGACTTCCAAGTCACATTCAGTCAACTTCCATCTTCTGAACAAACCACACTTCAAAACGCAACCGCAAATGAAAGTGGTTCAGTCGTTGAACAAGCCATGGCGAGATATGACTATGTCGTTGCCAAGTATAGTTACAACAACTTCATCCATCGTACTATTAGCAATTCCGCTAACAGAATGAATGGAATTATGGATAACAACAGAGTAGTGGTTGTCACCGCAGTTATGGGCTTATTAGCCACAACCGCATTTGCAGCATATTACATGCTTCGCAAGAAAAAAATAGCTTAGTATCCGACATTTGATATCAAGTGTCGTTTAGTAAAAGGGGGTAAAGCGTTCATACAGGCCTGTGTGGGCGCTTTAGTTTATTTAGCGAGATAATTATCAACTTTTTTGAATTCACCGCTTAAAACGCTTAAAATATGCTTATGAAAAAAGTGATATTTACCAACCAAAAACACGTCATGGAGGAATATATTCCACCAAAAGTTTATAAACCAGTTGATGTGAATATTTCTGTTGATTCAAAAATTAAGTATCAAAAACACCTCGGTTTTGGCGGTGCTCTTACTGATGCTGCATGTATCTCATTTAACTATCTTCCCGACATCATCAAGGAGATATATTTGGAATCTTATTTTTCCGAAGAAGGACTTAATTACAACTTATTGAGATATCCATTAGGATCATGCGATTTCTCTGACCACTCATACCATTATTTGAATGATGATAATTTAGATAACCTTAGTATTGAATGCGATAAAGATAGAATCGCAATGTATAAACAAATCGCAAAGATTAAAAAAGACCTTACCGTTTTTGCGGTGCCTTGGACACCTCCTTCATTTATGAAAGACACAAACGAAATGTGCCATGGAGGCAAATTAAAATCTGAGTATTACAACCTTTATTCCAAGATGCTTCTTAAGTCAGTGGAGTTACTTAGAAAAGAAGGCTTGAACATTAAAGTTTTGAATGTACAAAATGAACCATTAGCGAAACAAGTTTGGGAATCTTGTATTTATACAGGCAAAGAAGAAGCGGACTTCATTTCTCATTATTTAATGAAGAACCAGTCACTATATGATTTAAAAGACCTTTCTTATGGTATTTGGGACCATAATAGAGACGTTTTAGTAAAACGTATACAAGAAACCTTCTCAGACGATTTGAAGCCAGAGAATGTCTCTTTTGCGTGCTTCCATTGGTATTCGAATCAAGACTTTGAACAACTTGATGAAGTTCATAAACAATATCCAAACTTACATTTAGTGATGACTGAAGGATGTGTCGAACTCTTATTAGATGAAAAGAAAGAGAATTCCATTGGTGACTTTGGCCATGCGGAAAGATATATCCATCAAATGATTAATGACTTTAACCATTATTGTGAAGGCTATATTGATTGGAACTTATCACTAGATAGCAAAGGTGGGCCAAACCATGTCGGTAACTTCTGTGAAGCACCAATAATGATTGAAAAAGGTGGAACGATGAAACTCATGTATTCTTTCCACGCGATTGCTCATTTCTCTAAATATATTGTTCCCGGTGCATACCGCATAGATAGTAAGAGCGATAACCAAGATATCGAATTAGTCAGTTATGAAAACCCAGACAAATCTTTAGTGAGTGTTATTTATAACCGCAGCGACATTGTTCACACAATTAATCATCCATTCGAAGAAGGAACGCTTTTAGAATTACAACCACATACTGTATATACAGTTTTATATTAAAAAATCTTTCATAAAAATAAGTGTTTGCTAAACCTGTTTTTGCTATATACAATAAAATTAAGAAAACGATTTCCTATACTCGAAAGTAGGTAGGATTTTTACACGAATATTTCTCGTGGAGGAAAATTTATTATGAAAAGAAAATCTTTAATTGCTCTCACAACTGGTCTTTTCAGTTTTGTAGCAATTGCCTTAAGTGGTTCTTTGATTTTGAACAACTCTGGCTTTTTAAGATCTTTCGTCGCTCATGGTGAACCAGACCAAGGTAGTTACACAATTACCGCAGCTGATTTCCCAGTGTCTGGTAACGGAAGCATTTCAGTCGGTGGTGAAACATGGAACTACGAAGGCGCAACCATTTCTGGTAGCACAGTCTCAATTAGTGGTGTCTTTTATACCAATAGTTATTCCGGTGCTGATGCTGCTGATGGAAGACGTGGTGATGGCTATACAAGAATGGTTATCGGTGGATTTGATAAATCCGAAGCAGTTGGCTTAGTTGTATATGAAAAATCAGTTACTCAAGCTGTTAAAAACACAATCACAGATGTCACCGCCGACTTAGATTTAACAATCGGTGGCACAATTGATGGCAAAGATAGAAGAGGCCTTCAATTCGCACAAGGCGCAGGCGGTTCCTTCTCATTTACATCAATGACTTTGTATTATGCATGTACAGCAGTTACACCAGAAGTTCATATTAATGAAACATCATTAACAGTCGGTGTTGGTGAAACCGCTACAGTTTCTACAAGCGTCTCTGATGTCTATCCAAGCGATGTAAAAACATTTGCATTCTCATCCAGTGATGAAGATGTTGCAACTGTTGATGAATACGGTGTTGTCACAGGTGTTGCTGCAGGTAATGCAACAATCACAGTCACAATGACAGTTAATGGTCATGACTACACAGATTCATTAGAAATCGAAGTTACCGCTGCTGCAGCAACAATCGTTCCAATGGACATCTTAGATACAAGTGGTGTTCAAGGTGCAGGCATCTTCTGTAGATTCAACCCATCTTCCGCAAGCGTGACAGCTGCTCAATTAAATGGTTTCACAAGAACCACAACAGTTGAATTTGCTGATCCAAATACAAACAACTCAATTAACCAAGTTGTCTATCAAGACACATTTGACAATTCTTATACCGCTTATGTCATTATGACCAGCGCTGTTGGTTTAAATAATGCATTCACAGTTACTTCTGATTACAGAGATAGCGCTAACAACACAATCTATAGAGCAGTCGCTCACTATGATAATGGTGTTCTTGATGCACCAATTCATTTAGCCGCTGCTGGTTTCTCAGTTAATGAAGGCGAAGATTTAGAAATTACAGCTTCCAAAGCTTCCTGGTTAGAAGGAACACCTTCATTCTCATTTGAATCCTTAGACAATAATGTCTTCACAGTTACAAATGAAGGTAACGTCGCAACCGTCACAGGTGGTTCTGAAGGTAGTGCAACATTAAGAGTAACTATGATTGTTGAAGGCGAACCTTACACCTTAGATAAAACAATTGCTGTTACCAAAGCAGGTGTTCAACACTTAATCACATGGCGTACAGATGGCGAAGGTAACCAAAGAAACTGGTGGCAAGGTGCTGGCGTCTGGACATGGGTTAACTATGGCGAATTAGGTTATGACGGATTTGGTGCATTCTCCGCACAAAAAGACAACATGACCGCCACATATGAATCCGAACCAGCCACAACCATTAGAGTGGAAGTTATCTCTGATGACCTCGCATCCTTACAGGTTTGTAGAGTTTACTTAGTCGCAGGTGCTGCTTATACAACTGGTAAATTAACCATGACCATCCCAGATGTTAATGGTGTTACCTACACAGGTTCCATCACATTCGTCGATGGCGAAGCAACTGCATATAACGCCTAAGTTTGTTATAATTAGTTCACACGGGGGCTAACTTGCTCCCGTGTTTTAAAAAGAATGAAAACATATGATCACAATTAAAGAAATAGCGCAAAGATGTGGAGTTTCACCTTCTACAGTCTCTAAAGTAATCAAAGATTACCCAACTATTCCAGAAGAGACCAAAAAGAAAGTGAGACAAGTTATTGAAGAGACAGGTTATGTCCCTAATTTCG
>JAEEGK010023295.1_pt1 | contig 12929 bp, 10 predicted proteins | sample 8958771 | NCBI WGS metagenome assembly JAEEGK01 (sample SAMN16246547, study PRJNA631951) | gut metagenome | biome: gut microbiome; feature: rumen; material: SC-attached | host: Bos | place: Iran: Karaj | collected 2018-10 | reverse complement strand
GCGCTTGAGTCGGCCTCCATGTACTACCAGACTGACCAGGACTATGTCATATCGAAGAACCCCGATTACGTCTTCATTCTCGGAAAGGCGGGTTATAACAGAACCGCTGCTGACGCCCAGTCGTCCTTCAACGCGGGAGCCGCCTACCTGACCACCACCAAGGCCTACCAGAACAACAACATCTGGGTCTGCGGCTCCGGACTCGCCTCTGGAACGATGCAGAAGACCATGGCCCTGATGCTTGCCTGCCAGGTATACGGTTCTGAGTTCAGCGATGTGGATCCCTATGACGTTCTGCAGGAGTTCGTGGACACCTTCACCCTGACCAACAACGGGGTCGCCCCTGGTTCCAGCGGCTACTTCGACGTGGAAGACAGAGGAATCTGGATCTACCACCCCACCAACTGAGGGATTTCCCTCTCAAACCTCTTCCCAAACCCCTTAAGGCGTTTCATCGGCTGAGGATAGGATGATTGGCGGCAAAGGAGAGTTCGACCCTTCGGGCGATATGACGAAGAGAGACTTCGTCCTGGGAAGATACAGGAATTATGTCGGGATGAAGGTCCTGTTCATCGCCGCATGCATCGTCGTCGCGCTTCTCGTGGCCGGATATGCGATAACAGTGGGCAGTTTTCCTATCGGGTTCTGGGAGTCTTACCAGTTGATCTGGGACCATATCATGGGGAATCCCATAGATCCTACCAAGGATCTGATCGTGTGGGAGACCAGGCTTCCCCGCGTGATCACCGGGGCAATCGTCGGAATAGGCCTGGCGGCGTGTGGCGCGGTCATGCAGAGCATGATGAAGAATCCGCTGGCGGACCCGTACACCACCGGAATCTCCTCCGGGGCGTCATTCGGAGCCACTGTGGCCATATTGTTCTCATTCTCATTCATTCCTGGCGTCTATTCTACCGTGATAGACGCGTTCGTGTTCTCGCTGGTGCCGGCGGCGATCATAATAATCATATCCGGCATGCGTCACGCTTCCCCGTCGACGATGATCCTCGCAGGAATCGCCGTGATGTACATATTCAACGCATTCACCACCGTGTTCATGCTTCTGGCCGATCCGGAGGACCTGGCAGCCGTGTATACATGGCAGGTCGGAACGCTCGGGAAGTCCCAATGGGGGTACATACCGGTCATGGCTGCTGTGACGGTCATTGGAGTCGTAATACTCCAGGTGATCTCCGATAAGATCAATCTCCTGTCTACAGGTGACGAGAGCGCCAAATCCATGGGTGTGGATGCGGACAAGCTCCGCATATTCTGCTTGATCATAGTGTCCCTGGTGGCGGCCAGCATAGTCAGTTTCACCGGAATCATAGGGTTCGTGGGCCTTGTCTGTCCGCACGTGGTCAGGCTGTTCATAGGTTCGGACAACAAGTATCTAATTCCTGCATCGGCGTCGTTCGGCGTCGTTCTGGTCCTGGTCTCGGACATCGTGGGCCGTACCCTGCTCTATCCCGTGGTTCTTCAGGTGGGGGTGGTCACGGCATTCCTCGGAGGCCCGTTGTTCCTCTATCTGCTCATCAGGTCCAGGAAGGAGGTGTGGCGATGGGCTTGGAGCTGGAAGGGGTCACGTTCTCCTACAGGGGAGGGCCGGACATACTGCGCGACATCACCGTCGCCTTCGACGAGCCGGGTCTTATATGCATAATCGGGCCGAACGGGGTTGGCAAATCCACTCTGATCAGGTGCATGAACAAGATCCTCAAACCCACCAGGGGAACCGTGCTTCTCAACGGAGAGGACATCTCTGGGATGAGGTACAAGGAGGTGTCCGAGCACATGGGGTACGTCCCGGTAGGATCCGACGACACGTTTCCGATGACCGTGTTCGACACCGTCATGATGGGCCGGTCACCGAAGCACGGGAGGTCGACCTCCAGGAAGGACCAGGAGGCCGTATACGACGTCTTGGAACTTATGGGCATAGAGAATCTGGCGATGCGCAATTTCAACGAGCTCTCCGCCGGTCAGCATCAGAAGGTCGCCATAGCCAGAGGGCTTGCCCAGGAGCCAGAGGTCTTCCTTCTCGACGAGCCCACGTCGAATCTCGACGTCAAGCATCAGGTCAACGTCATGAAGCTGCTGAAGAAGCTCTCGGCGGAAAGGAGCATGGTCACGGTGATGGTCAGCCATGACCTGAACATCAGCGCCAGATTCGCCGACAGGATGATCCTCATGTCCTCGCCAGGGGTGATAAGACAGATAGGGTCCCCTGCAGACGTCCTGACCCGGGAGAACATGGCAGAGGTCTACGGGGTTAGATGCGACATCGCATCCGTGGATGGAAGACCCCACGTGATCATTATGGATTCTTTGGAAGAAGGCAGTCGATTTGGTTGTTATTGATGAGGTGCGGTGATTAGATGGGCATTCTTTGTTTCAGAACTGCGGCAATACTTGAGGATGCGTTAAGCAATCTGCAGGGGGTGAGAGGCTGCAAGGCTTTGACATAAATCAAGACACGCTCCTGAGCAAGTCCGTCAAGGAGTCCATGGAGGAATGGGACCAGCCGGTGGATTCCGACGCGTCCCTGGAGAGCACGCTGTCGTACTATCTTCGCAACCGCCTTTGGAAGTTCGCCTTCATCGGCATATGCTTCGTCGCGATCTTCCTGGTCGCAGGATATACGATAACGATCGGGAGCATGAACATCTCCTTCGTCGAGACCTACGAGACCATATGGAACCATCTCACCGGGAACATCGTCAACGACGGCTTCGACTTCGTCGTCTGGGACCTCCGCATGCCTCGCGTCCTGGCCGGCATAATCGGAGGCGCGGGACTGGCGGTCTGCGGGGCGGTCATGCAGAACACCATGAAGAACCCCCTGGCCGACCCGTATACCACCGGGGTCTCGTCAGGGGCGTCCCTGGGGGCCACCATAGCCATGACCGTCGTCGGCGGCCTCATGGCGTCCACCAACGTCACCGTAATCGGGGCGTTCCTGTTCTCGCTCATCCCCGTCGGGATGATGATAGCCATATCGAAGATGAAGGACGCGTCCCCGACCACGATGATCATGGCCGGGATAGGCATAATGTACATCTTCAACGCGATCACGACCGTCCTGATGATCTGGTCGGACCCCCAGCAGATGCAGGCCGTCTACCGCTGGCAGGTGGGGACCCTGGACATCGTCAAGTGGGAGCACCTCCCGATAATGGGCCTGGTCACCCTGGCCGGCGTCGTCATAAGCATGCTGATCTCCGGGAGGCTCAACGTCCTTTCCACCGGCGACGAGAGCGCCAAGGCGATGGGGATAGACGCGGACAGGATGCGCATCTGGTGCCTCGTCATGGTCGGGCTGGTGTCCGCGGTCATCGTGAGCTTCACCGGCCTGATAGGGTTCGTCGGGCTCGTCGCCCCGCACATAACCAGGCTGTTCATAGGCTCGGACAACAAGTTCCTGATCCCGGCCTGCGCCGTGTTCGGCTCCATGCTCCTGATAGTCGCGGACGCCCTGGGAAGGACGATCCTGTCGCCGAACGTGATCCAGGTCGGAGTCGTGATGTCGTTCGTAGGAGGGCCGATATTCCTTCTGCTCCTCCTCGGCAGCAGGAAGAGGATGTGGTCGTCATGACCCGCGTCGAGCTGAAGGACGTGACCTTCGGGTACAACCCGGACCATCCGATAATCAAGGACATAAGCCTCGTGGTGGAGGAGCCCGGGCTTTATTGCATAATCGGCCCCAACGGGGTGGGGAAGTCCACCCTGGTGAAATGCCTGAACAGGATCCTGGCCCCCACGTCGGGCACGGTGGAGATCGACGGGACGGACGTCGCCACGATGCACCGCAAGGAGATCGCCAGGCACATCGGGTACGTCCCGGTGGCAAGCGACGACACCTTCGCCATGTCCGTCCTGGACACGATCCTCGTAGGAAGGTACAACCACCGCACGTGGGGGTCCGAGGGGAAGGACCTGGAGGCGGCGTACAGGGCGATGAAGCTGCTCCGCATCAGGAACCTGGCGAACAGGAACTTCAACGAGCTCTCCGCCGGACAGCATCAGAAGGTCGCGATCGCCAGAGGGATAGTCCAGGAGACGCCGGTGCTGATCCTGGACGAGCCCACCGCGAACCTGGACGTCAAGTACCAGGTGTATGTGACGGAGCTTCTGAGGGCCTTCGCGGAGAAGAAGGGGATCGCCGTGCTGACGATCAGCCACGACCTCAACATCACGTCGAAGTACGCGCACACGGTCATAATGCTCGCCCGCCCCGGCGTGGTGTACCGCGTGGGGACCCCGAAGGAGGTCATGACCAAGGAGAACATCGAGGCCGTGTACGGGATAGAATGCACCGTGGAGGAGCACGACGGGTATCCGTACGTCGTCCTCGGAGGCCCGCTGATGGACGACGACGACCGCGTGGACGACCTCGGGGGATTCGAGAAGACCTCGCGCATAAGGGAGTTCGCCAGCGTCCTGAGGGGGGCCATCCCGAAGCGTCGCAGGAAGTGATCAAACCGGCCTTCCGGCTCGGGAGGCCGACTAACTCTTTTTATAGTAAGATTCGCTCCACCTGAGCGTGCCACTGTGGCTTAGGGGTATAGCGGCGGTTTCGTAAACCGCAGGCCGGGGGTTCGATCCCCTCCAGTGGCTCCATTTCCTTTTTGTTTTGCATTAGGAATATTTTATCTGTTTTTCATCTGTAATGTCAGATAAATCCATTTCACGCTTTATTTATAAATGATGCATTTTCGACATTAATTAATTAATGTAGAGTCATTATTAATTAGATTAAATAATTAATTTTTATCAATCATATTTAACAGTCTGTACTAGTTAGTATATAAAGACAATACTATATATCGGATGATTCTTCCAAATATCGATAACATGGCTGAGAAGAGCACATTGATAGTCGTCGTGGTCGCAGCTGTGGCGTTGATCGCCCTGATCTTCGCGGCAACCGTGTTTCTGAACGACGACGACAAGTCCAAGGACGTGACCCCCACCGGGAACGTCAAAGTCCTGGGCAACGCCAACAACGACGATTACATCAACGACGACGACGTCAGGCTTCTGGAGCGCATCGTGTCCTCCGGAATCTGGGAAGAGTCCAAGTATCCCTATGCGGACGCCAACAACGACGGCAGGGTGACCTCCGCAGACGTCGACCTGGTCCGTTCCATCATCCAGGGGAGGAGCTGCAAGGTCAGTTACATCGACATCTACGACAGGATAGCTACCGTGGACTACCCTGTCAGCCACAAGCGCATAGGCGTCTCCTACTGGCAGCAGGCCGAGCTGGCGACCCTCCTCGGATGCTGGAGCGACGTCGTCCTGGCCAGCGAGTCCACGACCTCGTCCAACTCCCACAGGTACGACACCAGCAACATACAGAAGTCCTTCAAGGGCAGCAACATAACCACCGAGCTGATCCTCGAGTGCGACTGCGACCTCGTGATCGCGAGCCAGGGAAAGAGCAACGTCGTGGACGCCGCCGCGGCCGCCAGCGGCTCCGTCACCCCGTTCTACGTGGACGTCTCCAAGAGCAGCACCTACGTCAGCACGGTCCTGACCCTCGGCGTCCTCATCAACGAGAACCAGAAGGCCAAGGAGTACGCCGATTACGTGAACGGCCTCATCGAGAAGCTGGACAAGGGCATGGCCAAGGTCGGCACCAAGGCGAAGTCGGTCATAACGCTCATGTACGCCAACCAGTCCACCCGCGCCGACATCATCGTCGAATGCGAGGGCACCGGGGCCGCGGACATGATCGGTCTGATCAGCGACGTCTACGACAGCCCCACCAAGTCGACCAGCAACTTCCGCATGAACGTGGAGAAGGACTGGTTCATCCAGAACTGCGGCAAGGAGTTCGAGTTCGTCATAATACAGCAGGAGGGGACGGACACCAAGAAGGTGGACGACACGTACTACACGCCTCAGATGTACAACGAGAGGTTCGAGGAGGCGGTCACCTACTACGAGATGACAGACGCCTACAAGACTGGGAAGCTCCTCGGGACGACGTTCTCCTACAACTCGTTCGGCGGGTTCGCCAACCTGATGTACCTCGCATACCTCCTCTACCCTGACGTGTTCAGCGAGGAGGACGGCTGGAAGGCGCTGCAGGAGTACTTCGACAACTTCACCACCGCAAAGATAGACGTGAAGAAGCAGGGCGGATGGTTCTACACCGGAACCATCTACCACCAGTACAACGACCGCTTGGCCAAGCACTGATCGGAGGGCGGGCTGCATGGGCTCCGGCGATCTTGTCGAGGACGCGGTGAGGTTCTGGCTCAGCAAGGAGCGGACCGAGCGCGATGACGAGGACCTGTCGGAGTACCGCAGATTCGCCTTCTCCAAACTTCTTTTCATCGCCGCCTGCATCGTCGTGGCGGTGGTCGTCTCCGGATACGCCATATCCATAGGCGAGTACACGATATCGTTCTTCGACACATACGTCCGGATTTGGGAGCACATAACCGGAAACGTGACGGACGTCACCGACGACTACGTGGTGTGGGAGCTGCGCCTTCCCCGTGTGCTGGGAGGGCTTCTCGCCGGTTCGGCGCTGGCTGTCTGCGGAGTGGCGATGCAGAGCATGCTGAAGAACCCCCTCGCGGACACCTACACCACTGGGATATCCTCCGGGGCGTCCTTGGGGGCCACCCTTGCGGTTTGCGTCGGGTTCTCCTTCGCCAGCGGGCAGTACGCCATCGTCGTCAACGCGTTCTTGTTCTCGCTGATCCCCATGATGCTCATCCTCTCCGTCTCCAGGATGAACGATTCGTCGGCGACGACCATCATCATGGCCGGGATCGCGGTCATGTATCTCTTCAACGCGTGCAACACCGTCCTCAAGCTATGGGCCACCGACGAGGCCCTGGCGAACGTGTATTCCTGGTCCGTGGGCTCGCTCACAGGGCTGTCCTGGTCCGACGTAGCGGTCATGGCGGCCTTCGTGATCCCGGGAGGGCTGGTCATCCAGATGGTGTCGGACAGGATGAACAAGATGTCAATGGGGGACGAGAGCGCCCGCGCGCTGGGGGTGGACGTGGAGAAGTTCAGGATAACCTGCCTTCTCGTGACGTCGCTGGTCGCCGCGTCCGTGGTGTGCTTCACCGGCCTCATCGGGTTCATAGGCTTGGTATGTCCGCACATAGCGCGCATGTTCATCGGCTCGGACAACAGGCTTCTCATGCCAGCCTCCGCCGCCTGCGGGGCCGCCCTGCTGCTTGTATCGGACGTCATAGGGAGGGTGGTCATCGCCCCGAACACCCTTCAGGTGGGAGTCGTCACGGCATTCATCGGAGGCCCGATGTTCCTGTACCTGATCGTGAAGAACAAGCGGTCGAGGTGGCGAGATGCCGTCCATAGACGTCAGGGGGCTCTGCTTCGGGTACGGCCGGACGCCTGTCCTTCACGACATAGACGTCCTCATAGAGGGAAAGGGGCTCACGTGCATAATCGGTCCGAACGGCGTCGGGAAGTCCACGCTGATAAAATGCATGAACGGGCTGCTCAAGCCGACGTCAGGAGAGGTCCTGGTGAACGGCCGCTCCGTATCGGACTACAGCATAGACGAGATCTCCCACGTCATGGGATACGTTCCCGCGGCCGCTCAGCCGGGCTTTCCGATGTCGGTGGTGGACTCCATCCTGATCGGCAGGGATTCCAAGAGCAAATGGAGACTGGATCCGGAGGACGTGGCGGCCGCATACCGTTCCTTGAGGACCATGAGGATGGAGGGCCTGGCTTTGCGCGGATGCAGCGAGCTGTCCGCCGGCCAGATGCAGAAGGTGAATCTTTGCAGAGGCCTGGTGAGGGAGTCCGAGATCCTGATACTGGACGAGCCCACGTCCAACCTGGACGTGAAGCACCAGCTGTTCGTCGCCAATTTCCTTCAAGTCCTCGCACACGAGTCCGGAACTCAGGTGGTGATGATAAGCCACGACCTCAACATCGCCTCCAGGTTCGCCGATGCGGTCCTGGTTCTGAGGGAGCCGGGGGAGGTGGAGGCCTTCGGACATCCATGCGACGTCATAACAGAGGAGATGATCCGCAAGGTATACTCGGTCCGCTCGAAGGTGGTGGACATCGAAGGAAGGCCGCATGTGATACCGATGACGGCGGAGAGCTGGTAAGGATGAACTACGGGACCACGATGCCGGATTTCGGAGACATATGGCGGGAGCTCCAGCTGGGATGGGACGGCAGGCCCGTGGAGCGCACTGTGGATGACGAGGTCGAGCTCCGGTTCTGGAAGCCGTTCATACGTGACAAGGGCCCGGAAGGGATGGACTTGTATAGCCGCCGTATCTGGAAGGCCGTGGAGGACATCCTGGGGGACCGGTTTTACCATTCCATCATCGAGATCGGCCCAGGATGGGGGAATTACACTCTTGATCTCGCGTCTAGATGCCAGCAGCTCACATGCGTCGACATGTCTGCGGACGTCTTGAAGCACATTTCTGGATTGGCGAGGCAGTCCGGCGCCAACGTCAGGACCGTCAACTCCAAATGGGAGGACTATAGGGGCAAGCCCGCCGACGTGGTGTTCGGATTCAATTGCTTCTACCGCATGTCCGAGATAGAGGCCTGCCTCTCCAAGATAGACAGGCTCGGGTCCAAGAGGGTCATAGGGATGACCAGCGGCCCCGAGAGGGAGTACTTCAAGGCTCTGGAGAAGGAGCTGGGACTGAAGATAAGGTACACCCGTCTGGACTACATTGTCCTGGTGAACGTCCTGTATCAGCTCGGTCTGGACGTCAACGTGAAGATAGTGGATCTGGAGACGGACTACGCGTACGAGTCGGTATCCTCGGCGGCCGCCAAGGCATGCAGGCGCATCCTGTCGGAGGACTACTCCATGGACGACGTCTCGCGTGTCGTCGGAAAATATCTCAAGAAGGGGGACGACGGCCTCTACCACTACGTCCATCGCTTCAAGGCCGCCATCATCCATTGGCGAACGCTCAGTCCTTCTTCATGTAGGTGTCCACGATCTTTATCGCGCAGATGTCCCCGCACATGGAGCAGCCCTCGCTCTCCTCGGTGCATCCGCGGCACCTGTACCTCCGGGCCTTCTCCTCGTCGATGCAGGTGTCGAACATGGTCTTCCAGTCCAGGGCCTTCCTGGCCTTGGCCATCCTGGTGTCGCGCTCCCTCCCTATCCCTCTGGACAGGTCCCCCACGTGGGCGGCTATCTTGGAGGCTATGACTCCTTCCCTCACGTCGTCCGCGTCCGGCAGCGACAGGTGCTCCGCGGGCGTGAGGTAGCACAGGAAGTCCGCTCCGTTCTGGGCGGCCACCGCCCCTCCGATTGCTCCGACGATGTGGTCGTAGCCGGGGGCTATGTCGGTCACCAGCGGCCCCAGGACGTAGAACGGGGCGTCGTGGCAGAGGCGCTTCTCGAGGCGCATGTTCATCGGGACCTGGTCCAGCGGGACGTGCCCGGGGCCTTCCACCATGCTCTGGACCCCCGCTTCTCTAGCTCTCTTCACGAGGTGCCCCAGGGTCATGAGCTCGGTCAGCTGAGCCTGGTCGGAGGCGTCGTCGATGCATCCGGGCCTGAACCCGTCTCCCAGGGACAGGGTGAACTCGTACTCCCTGGCGAGGTCCAGGAGGTAGTCGAAGTCCTTGTACAGCGGGTTCTCCTTCTCGTTGTGGAGGATCCACGCCGTCAGGAACGAGCCTCCCCTGGACACGACGTCGGTGATCCTTTCGGATTTCTTGAGCCAGGCGACGCTCTCCTTCGTTATTCCGCAGTGGACGGTCATGAAGTCCATCCCGTCCTTGGCGTGCTTCTCTATGCCGCTGAAGATGTCGTCCTCGGTCATCTCGACGATGGCCTTGCGCCTCGCGGCTATCACGCCGGTCTGGTATATGGGGACGGAGCCCATCATGACGGGGCATTCCGAGATAAGCTTCCTCCTTATGGCGTCGATGTCCCCGCCGGTGCTGAGGTCCATGACGGCGTCTGCGCCGTACTTGACGGCTATCCTGAGCTTCTCCAGCTCGGAATCCAGGTCCGCCATGTCGCGTGAGGTGCCGAGGTTGACGTTCACTTTGACAGAGAGCCCCTCGCCTATGGCGGCCGGCTTGGCGTCGTGTATCGGGTTGTGCGGGGCGCATATGCGTCCTGACGCTATCCCGTTCCTTACGAACTCGGCGCTGACCCCTTCATTCTCCGCGATCTTTCTCATCAAGGGCGTGATCTCGCCCCTGCGGGCCTCCTCCATGACGGTGCTCATCGGGCCGAGTATTATCTCGCCGTCTTAATAGGTGATGGTCGGGCGCACGTGACCGCACGCCTTCCTTTTCAAGCAGTCCTTTCCGGATGAGCCGTGCGACAGGGGGCTGGACGATGGGAAGGAACGACGGGAGGGCGGTCAGGCGCAACGCGAAGGATTCGGTGTTCGTGAGCTTCTTCAGGCACGAGGAGAACGTACTGGACCTGTACAGGGAGCTGCATCCGGGGGACCTTTCGGCGACCGTGGAGGACATCAGGATACGCACGGCCAAGCGCGTCATGGCCAAAGGGTTCACCAACGACCTCGGATTCTCCGTCGGGGACAGGAGGATATGCCTTGTCGAGGCCCAGAGCTATGAACTTAGACCGATGCAGCTCAGGACGGTCTTCTATCTCGCCGAGACGTTTCAGAATTACATGGAAGAGAAGGGGCTGACGCTTTACGATGTGAGCTCCGTCCCGAAATGGGAGGTCTTCGTCGTCAGCACAGGGAGGGGGCGCAGGGGCTTGTTCAGGCTGAGCGCGATCACGGACGACCTGATGGATGCAGGCGCCCTCGAGCCCGCCCCCATGAAGGACGGCGGCCTGCTCAGAAGCTACATGGAGGCATGTCGCATAATCGACACGGTGATATCGAGGAAACGGGATGATGAGGGCAGAGCAGCGGTGGCGAGGGCGTTAGACGAATGCAGGGCGCGCTGCGGGAAGCTGGGTGAGTTCATATGGTCGAGGAGGTCGGAGGTCATGGGCGCCTATGAGCAGTTGTTCGACGACGAGGAGAACATGAAGATGAACTGCGCCGCATTCGAGCGGAAAGGATTCGAGAGGGGAGAACGCAAGGGATTCGAGGCCGGCAGCAGGGCTGTGGCCCGCAGGATGCTGTCCAAGGGGATGAGCCCGGAGGAGGTGTCCGATCTCACCGAGATTCCTTTGGACGAAGTTCTCCGTATGAGGAAAAAGGCCAGCCGCGGAGAAAGCGGCGCCGTTAAAGAATCCTCTTGAGCCCCTGCAGCCGAGATCCTCCGCAGCGACGTGGACGAAAGGTACAGATATACGTCGCTACGCGCATCCGGACGTCATGTCAGGCTCCAAGCCGGGATGGGCAACCCCGGTCAAGGAAAGCGTGTCCCGTTCGATGAGGTCCAACAAGGGGAGGGACACCGGGCCCGAGCTGACCCTCCGCAAGGCCCTCAGGGAGAACGGCCTCGGCGGGTACCGCATCCAATGGAAGGTCAGCGGGCGTCCGGACATAGCTTATCCCGGCCGCAGGATCGCAGTCTTCGTCAACGGCTGCTTCTGGCACAGGTGCCCCCACTGCAACCTTTCAGTCCCCAAGTCCAACACCGAGTACTGGTCGGCCAAGTTCGAGCGCAACGTCAGCCGGGACCAGAGGAATTACAGGGCGCTCGAGGACGAGGGCTGGACTGTCCTGGTGATATGGGAGTGCGAGATCCGCAAAGACCTGCCCGGACAGGTGGAGAGGATCCGCGCGGCGCACGACTCCAAGGCCCGTCCGGCCGTCAAAGTGCGGGATATGGATATATCATCCTACGGGCATCCGTCCCATATGTCCGAGCTAGTGCGTCTTCTCAAGCCTAAATACATGCCTGTAGCGATTTACCATGCCAAGGAGGCCCCTCCTTCCGCATCGCCTCCCACCGAGGAGCATTGCATCGTCGCCAGCATGCTGATCCCCGCCTGGAGGGACGGCAAGACCGTGGCGGCGACGGCGGGAGAGGTAGGATGCAAGGGGGCCCTCGACGGCCTGGGCCTGGGGGGAGAGGGCCCGGAAGGCAGGGAGAGGCTGGCCAAGACGTACTCCGTCGGAGACGGGGAGAGGCCGGGAAGGAGATATTTCTGCAGCCCTGAGGCATGCATGGACGGTTATATCCGTAGCATCCCCGTCTACGGCACCCCCGACGACGTCGTGGTGGTGCAGCCTTTGGACGAGGCGGAGAGCGCGGGGGCCTCTATAGAGACGGTGTCGTTCCTGGTGGACGCCCTAGAGATGTCCGCCCTGATCACCATGAGGTCCTACTTCGGCGTATCCTCGGCGGTGCGTTCCGGGTTCTTCTTCGGATGCGAAGGGGTGTACTCGGTGCCGAGGCATGAGGGGGAGCGCGAAGAACCGAAGCTGGTCCTAGGGATGACCGAGTTCTACCCCAGGCGCTTCATCGAGGACGGGAGGATGACCGTCTCCATGCCCTACAGCCTTTTCAAGCGTATGGACGAGGCCGCCGGGAGTTCATTCCTCTCGGAAGACCGCTGGAGGGAGTCGGCGCAGCCGAGCAATAAGGAGTGCTGCCGATCCCCCTGGGAACGAAGGCGGGGCGCGGGAAGCTCCCGAGGGAGACGGGCCGCAAGGAGACGTCTGGTCCCACGGAAGTTCCTTCGGAGGAGGCCCTCCGGCTGGCGGCATCGGTCGCAAGCCGTTCAACGGGCGTCCGAGTGCAACCCGCCTCCAAACTGCTTCATGTTTGTTTTTTCGACGTCCATCGTCCGAGGAATCGTCGTCAAGTCTCTTTTTCGGGCAGGGTGCTATCTGACAAAGGCGTTCGACTCGATCGGCGCATATCGGTTTCGACTTTTGACGCATCTTATAATACGTGCGCGCGTGCGTCTATATAGTATGCTGGCATAGGGGTGCCAGATACAATGGATGGGAACGATTTCGAGCGCTCCGAGGAGGAGTACAACGCGGACAGCA
>JAEEGK010023294.1_pt1 | contig 12929 bp, 25 predicted proteins | sample 8958771 | NCBI WGS metagenome assembly JAEEGK01 (sample SAMN16246547, study PRJNA631951) | gut metagenome | biome: gut microbiome; feature: rumen; material: SC-attached | host: Bos | place: Iran: Karaj | collected 2018-10 | reverse complement strand
CCGTCCCACCCAGGAACGCCACATTAACGGCCTCAACGCAGACTTCAACGCAGCGAGGAATATTGCATACCTGACGTCCAACGACACCATGAGAAAGCTGTTCCTGAAACCGGCCAACACAAACAAGACGCTGTATAACAAGCCGGCATACGAGACGTTCATCAAGAGCCAGGCAACAGTCGTTACGGCAATGAAAAAAGAAGGAATGGTCTCGATAATAGAGGAATAGGAGGAAGTTTTTTGCTTCAGCGATACCTATAAGCGAATATATGATAATGAATTATGGATAATATATTGTTGTAGTCCCTTTATTATAAGGGATGAACAACTAGATAGAGTTCGGAACACCGGTGCCCTTTATTGTTGTAACCTCTTTATTGTAAGGGGTGAACAACACCAACGACAGGTTCCGTTTCTTTTATGAAATTGTTGTAGTCCTTCCGTTGTAAGGGACGAACAGCAGGGCACCCCCTTTCCCGAAAAAAAAACGTTATTGTTGTAACCCCTGCATTGTAAGGGGCGAACAACCACATCCCTCGCCCCTCGCCCGGCCACTTTATTGTTGTAGCCCCATTATTGTAAGGGTGAACAACGTTCTTTAACAGGTTGTAGATTTCCTCCAAATTGTTGTGGTCCCATTATTGTAAGGGATGAACAACAAATGAAGGAGTAATCCGGAAAAATAATAAATTGTTGTAACCCCTCCATTGTAAGGGATGAACAGCAGAGTAGGCCTTTAGTTCGCGATAAATTGCATTGTTGTAGTCCCACCGTTGTAGGGGACGAATAACCAAGAGGGTTATATTATTTCGACAATCGATTGTTGTAGCCTCACCACTGTAGAAGGCAAACAACAGGTGACACATTAGTGACATCTTCCTTCACGATTGCTGTAGCTCCACCATAGTATGAGGCGAACAACAGAACCATCGGATATTGCGACCTGGATTTACGCTGAAAAATCCAGGGTAAAATTTTTTTCGGAAAGCCCTTTTTGAAAACAAGGGGTACCCCCTCCGGAAAAAGTTCGAAAAATCTGGGGTAAAAATTTTTTGGGAAGGGCCTTTTGAAAAGGGCCCTTTTTCCTGGGTAAAATTTTTCGCGAGCAACTGTGCCCCCGGTTTTTGGCTAAAACCCCACCCCACCGGAGGGAGGGGGTGTATGGGGGAGGGGTAGTCCCCACCACTCCCCACATATAGCCCCCACAAGCCCCACAAACGGCCGTAGATTGCGTTATAGGATGATAGATGTAGGTGCGATTGTCTGCCACCTTTCGTGTGCGTTAAATGCGGTCTATTTGAAAGGGGGATATAAGGGGATAAAAAAAAGCGCACCCCAATTTGGAGTGCGCCTTTGAGGGGCAAGGCAGATTAGTTTGCCAATTCTGCCTTTGCATAGACCGCCTTATCGTAGTCCACCTTATTAATGTGGAGGTGGGTAAGGTTGGTTATATCGTAGGTGCGACAAAGTTTGCCACGCGCATCTGCGTTGTCGCTGCCACTTTTCGCGTAGAGGTAGGAAACAATGTCCGCCTTCTCCTCCGCAGTAGCCACACGCCCGTCAATGAGGTAGTCCACCTTGATATGGGAGTTCTTCGTGAAATAGCACCGCATATAGACCTTGCCATTGTGGTCTATGGTCTTGCGATACTTACGCCACGCGCCCCAACGGAGAGGTTCTTTGTTGCGTTCATCTTCGGGGAGTTCGTTTCCGTCTGCACCATAGCCAACATAGTTGGCATTGAAGATGACACCGCTTGCGGTGGTGCGTTTCTGCACCCTACCAATGTAGGGGTTGTTGGTTTTTCTCATATCCTTGTCAATGTTAGCCACCGACACAAAGGAGATGAAAGTGCAACGGACTGCGTTTTCCAAAGCAGAAACAACTGCGAGGACAAAGGAAAGGACTGCATTAGCCATAATCTAACAACGATTAACCGCCATCGTGAGTTTTAATGTTAGTATGTATCCTTGTCGGCAACCGCGCCGACAATTAAGGATAGGCGAAAATCGTGCCACAATTCACTCTACAAGCGAAAAAGATAACACAAACTCTCACTCCCTCCACTTATTTATACGCCACTTATGCTAAATTCTTTCACACTCTCAGCGATTTTTTTTCGTTTTCTCTTAATGGCAAGGGGGATATAAGGGGGTTATGACACAATGTCAGTAATGTCAGTCAGTATGACAAGTTGTCAGTAAGGGGATATTGACAAGATGTCAGCGCACCGACAAAGGGGGGGATATAAGGGGGTTATGTATGCGTATGTGGTGATGGCAAAGCGATAGCAAGATGATGGTAGATTGATGCGCGATACCGGTCTTGCAGTCGCCAGGCGATACCGGGAACTCCCGGTACCACCAGGTTAGCCCAGGCCAGGCCGGACACTATGTCAGTGGCTTGTCAGTATCCGGTGACACAATGTCAATGGCTGGGGGAATATAAAGGGGGATATGCTGGGCGCGCTGGCTAACATCAGCTAACATCTGCTGGTAAACATCGGTAAACAAGAGTCAACACAAGTCAACAAGAGTAAACATCGGTAAACATCTGCTGGCTAACATTGGCTAACATATAATCCACCAGCAGGTGACACACACCCCAGCGAGGACTCTTTTGAGTACCTAACATATGCAAAAAGCCACCCCATTTAATTGGAGTGGCTTATGCTGGCGTGTGTGCTGGTCGTTAGACTGCGATGGGGAGGTAGGAAAGCGCAGTCTTGTAGAGTCGCTGGTTGATGTCTATGTCCTTGGCAAAGGACTTGATGGCGCGCATCTTTCGTGCTTTCTTTCCGTTGATGCCGACCACTGCGCCACCCTTGGTGACTTTCTCTTGGAGGATATTGAACACCGCCCAAAGGGAGTTGTCGTTGTCCTCGTCGCGGATAGGGGTGAGGAGGTCTGCGATGCCCTCGTCGTCGGCTTTCATTTCGGCATCGTCTGCCAGCCCCTTGCGATAACGGAGGGCAGAGAGGGCGAATTCGGCTTTCTGCTCGTCGGTAAGGTAAACCTTACGCATATCGTTGAAAGTACCGATTTGGCTATCCACTGCGGTGATTGCGCTGGCTACGATTTCGCGGAGTTTCTCCTCGGTGTAACCGATGTGACGGACACTGATGTCCACGAACTGCTCGGTGCAGACCACCAAGCCATTGGAACACACAAGACGGAAAAGACCGACTCGGAAAGTAAAGGAGTTGAAACCATCGTAGGAGTTGGTGAGGATGATGCGAGGGTATGCCTCAACATTTTCCTGTTTGAACACAGGGAAGGCGTGTCCGTACCTATCGTGCCCCTCGTAGCCAATCACATTTCCGTTTTCGTCTTGGAGTTCCACCACGCGAGAGAACGCATAGTTACGCCCCTCGGCATCCACATAGTCAGTACGACGGATGCACACATTGGGGTTTTGGAACGATACGATGTGGAAACTGCGGACGGAGGACTCCTTACGCATCTTCTGCTGCTTTGCATCCACTGGCAGCCAGCCAAGTTTGGCGAGGTCGTCTATCACCCTTTCGGTGCTGGCGTAGGTGTAGCGATTGGAGAGGTTGGGGTTGCTGGGCTTGGTGAGCAACACCTTGGGCGCAATAGCGCGGATGTCGTCTTTGGAGAGGAAATTGGTGGCGAGTTTGTCGTCGCCGTAGTGTACCATAGTATCCATACTGATAAGGTATTAAGGGTTAAACATAAATTCGTGTCACAACTTAACTCTATCACATTTCGTGCCAAAGATACAAAAAAGTAATCAAATTACAAAAAAAAGTAATAAAATTAAGTTTATGTGAAAGAATCCGGTTGCTGGCGCGTATAATATAGTAGAGGGAGGCCACGATAGCCACTTGCAAAAAAAGTGAAAAAGATATGAAAGAATATAGGAACATAACCGTATATGAAAGTATGAAGAACACAACAACACTTGTGGGTGTGCGTAACACCCCCTTTATATTCCCCCACTTTTTTCGTGTTGGCATCAGTTAGGCACGATTGTTGATGATATGTTTATGTAACCAAATAAAACCGATTATGAACAAGACAAAGAAAACCGACAATGTGGTTGTTATTTGCTACAACCGAACCGAAACTTGGAACAAGAGGGAAAACGCCCTTGCGTTCTACCGCGAGGGTGCGAGGTGTTGTGAGGGGTGTGAGAAAGAGAGGTATGCCAATATCATTCTTGACCTGCTTGATGGCGAAAAGGTCGCGACCGATGGTTTCAGCACTGCGGAGTGTAGCACTCCACTCCTGACCAATGCACCTGACGGCTCAAGGGATTACGGGGATAGGACTGATTGGAAGATTGTTTCACTCTAATAGGGATTGTGGGGCTGATTACCCCACTTTCTCACAAAGTTTTCAGCCGGACACGCAATTCCGGCACGCGATTTGTAGTAATAGAGATAGAGGTTTTTCATAGTTACCAAGTGGGTGGTCGCGAGGATTGTACCACTTGGGGGTTTAGGTTAGCAAGGATAGGTAGTCGCGAGATTGGTACTATCCTTTTTAATATGAAAGAATAGGTACTCAATTGAGTACATAGATATATGAATATGAAACAAGCACCTTATTTTAGGTTTGGCGCAGACACTGACAAGGATGCAGTAGAGCGCAAGTTGAACGAAAGAGGGTTCAGCAACGGACACTGCGGTAGTTACAAATCTAACGCCGTAGGTATAGCAATCAGCACCGCCCAAGGTGACCATTACAATTGGCTGGATGAAGATATGGCCGACAAGGAGAACGAACACGGATGGGCGATGTATCGCGATGAACTTACCAGCGAGGAAGAGTTCTTCGCTCGTGTAGATAGTGACTTGGCAGAGAGAGCCAAGGCATAAGTTTAACCAATAAACCAAGAAACGAAATGGGTTTAGACATCTTTTTCAGTCGCTTTAGGCGTACCAAGTATGCCGAGTACAAGGCCGAGCGCAAGAAGGCCAACAAGGACATCAAGGACTTTGAGAAGTCCATGACGGAGAAGTACCATAGCAAGGACATTGACTTGTGGAGTGAGGAAGACAAGCAGAGGTACGATGAACTCTACCGAGCACTTCCAGAGGAGAGCAACTACGGAAAGGAAATCGGTTACTTCCGTAAGGTGAACTTCCTAATGGAGTTCTTCCACTACGAGGGCAACTGCGAGTACAAGGAGATTTCGCTGGACGAAGTCAAGGAACTCGCAGAGCGATGCACGAAAGTGCTGGCGCACAAAGGCGAGGAAGATGAATACCACGCCAAGCAACTTCTCCCCACCCAAGAGGGTTTCTTCTTCGGTAGTACCGAATACGATGACTACTACTATGGTGATGTGAAAGAGGTTGGCGAGTGGGCAACCAAGGTGATAGAGGAAACCGATGCAGAAAAGGACATCATCGTGATGTACTGCTGGTGGTAGTCCGTACGAGGGGGTGCGCATAACACCCCCTTATATTTCCCCCAACAACTAAACAACGAGCAATATGGCAAAAATAGGCGACAAAATCCGCATCGTCCGGATGGACGATTGTGGTGGCACTGATTGGCAAGCGCAGAAGTACAATGACAAAGAGGGTGAGATAACCTACATTGACTCCACCGGACAACTATTCGGCACTTGGGGTGGCCTTGCAGTCAATCCGGAGTGTGATGAATTCGTAGTCATAGAGGAGAAGTAAGGTAGCCAATTCACCTACGAAAGTCCTCGTTAATCGTGGTATGGTCTTTGTTGGAATAGAGGTGTAAACCAATTAACCGACAAAGACCAATGAAACGATTAGAAAAAGTGACCAAGCCCTTTGAGGCGGACTTCTACACCATCTTTATGGGTGACGGACTCTATGGCGACCGCAATGTGAAGATGATACACATTGACGGATACACCTACAAGAGCGATAGCAATGAGTTCGTGACCGAGGACAACCCTAACGGGATTTACTGGGCGAACACCCAAGCGTGCTGGCTGATAGAGCCACTTTCGGAATTCATCCAAAACCTGCGCGCTGACTACAACTATGTGGACATGCTCTTTGAGGAGTCCAAGCAATACCAGACGGATATGACCGAGAAAGAAATGGTGAATGGTATCAACCGCTACTTTGATGGCAATCCACCGCAGTATGTGTTGCCCTATGAGGAGATAACCGAGGACACACCTTGCGGAACTTATGTGACAAACTGTCAGCAACTGACAAAATGACAATATTATGGCAGAGAAAACTTACGAAGTATGCCCCCATTGTGGGGAGGAAGTAGAACTTGATGCAGAGTTAAAGGTGCAGACTTGCCCCAAGTGTGGCAAGCGCATCGTTACTTGCTCTATGTGTCTTGCGTGTGAAACCAAGGACAACTACTGCACCCATTGTTGCTTGGAGTTCCAGGCCCAGGTTGAGAACGGAGAGGTGGAATCACCTCTCCCTTGACCTCACCTCTCCGGAGGTTTTGGTATGGTTTTTGCATATATAAAAGTGTAAACACAAACACAACTGCTATGACAAAAAATCTGTATGGGTTTCAGTACGAAACCATCCCCACCGAGGTGGCAAAAGCAAACATCGCCAACGATACTTCCGAGGGACACTCCGAAGTGGGTTGGTACAAGGTCGCGACTCTTGACAATGGTGATACCATTTGGATTGAGAACTATATGGGTAATGTCCTTGTGCTGACCGAGGGTGAAACATCTTATGTTCGTTGCATTTAATCAGCAAGCACTATGGACAAGGACACAACGAAAGTAGCCGAGAAAATCTTCAAGGCGGTCAAGGACAACCTTGCATCAGCAAGGAAGTACAACAAGGAAAAGGGATTTGACAAGGTCGGAATCCGCGCTTGGGGCAGGAAATCGCAGATGGTGGATTTGGGGGTAGAGGATAACAACGAGTGGATAAATGGGCATCGTAATGTCCGTTCCTACACCATCAATGTAAATGGCAAGGAAATGGGCGAATTCGTTAGCCACTACGATATCAGCGAGGTATTCAGCAAACTTCGCAACCTGCTCAACGAGCAGAAGAAAATAAAGGGTTGGAGTGGACTGAACTTCAATTCCGAAAGTGTGGAACTCGCATCTTGCTCTTGGAGTGGCTACAATGTTAGCATCATACCAAAGGTTTGCCTTGCCGATGCACCCTGCAAGGAGTACAACTCCCTTATGAACTACCTCAACAAGTTCCTTTCCTATGGGAAGATAGGCAACTATGAATTCTTCTCCTCTGCTATGGGTGGAAAGAGGGGTGTGCTTTGGGATGAGTATGGGGAAAGGTGTTTCCTTGACAACAAACCCAAGAAGTGTGCAAGTGTGCTTGCTGAACTTCGCAAGGCAAAGGGTAGCAAGGATACCCTCACCATCAAGAGGGGCGAGGAGAACTACATAGATGAAATAGATAGGAAGTATTCCGAGTATCACGAAGTGGAGTGCGAGGGTGAGAAAAGGAAGTATGTGGAAATCACCATCAAAACCCCTACGGGTAAGGTGAAGTATCAGCAGAAGATATACTAATGAGAAAGAGAATTATTCCCAATATCAAGAACTTGCTGAAAGCCATCAAGGTTGCGTGTGGGGACAACAACACTCCCTACCGCAACTACATGGCTGACCATGGCAAGGTGACCATAGAGGGCGCGAACAACCGGATAATGGGTGATGTGCACAATATCCTATTCGCGTTCCTCACCAACTCCACCGAGGTAGTAAAGGTGATAAGAGGTCATATCACCATCTTCGTTGTTCAAGGGGAGTTCCGCGAGAGGGTTGATGAGCCGACCTTGCGCTATGGACTTCCGGCTGGGGTTGAGATTCATTGGGAAGAAGAAGAATACTAATGCCGGACATATCCGGCAACTTCGTTTCGGTTTTTTGGTTACCGGAGGGGTAGGTGAAAAAATTCACCCTCCCCTCCATTTTCTTTTTAGTTTGGCAAGGTATTTGAAGTAGTGTAAGTGTAAACCAATAAAACTAACTACTATGGCAGAAAGAAAAACCGCGAAGTATTACCGCGAAATCCTCAACGGAAACAACATCTACAAGTCCCTTGAAGTAATCCCCGAAGTGATGAAGAAGTTCGGATTTGTGGGCGAGTATCGTACCGAAATCAACTTCAATCGCGAGGTGGTTTCCAAGAACTTCAATTGGAATCACTCCATAGAGGGTTTCTATCTTGCAAAGGACGGAACACTCTACGCCCACATCTATTGGCAGGGAGATAGCACCGATGGAACGGAAAGTGTCAATGCTCGCTACCTTATCGGTGGCTACACCATCAAAGCCGAGTGGGACGAAGTCGGTGGAGATTGGGGCAGGGTATGCAGACACTCTCCACTCAATGTAACCGAAGAAGAACTTCGTAAGGCGGTAAAGGAAATCGTTCCCCTGCTTTCTTCCGACCTTATCAAGGCAAGGAAGAAGTACAACGAAAACCGCCCCTTTGTGATGCCCCTCTATGGTCGCATCAACAAGTATGTTTTCAGCGAGCGACCTTACAATCGCTATGGCGATGATGAATACAAGCAGAAACGCCACAATGCCGAAGATGCAGTCCGTTCTCTTGTGGAAGATGCCAAGAAGTATATGCAGATGCCCGAGAGCGAGTGCGGAAAACTTCTCAACAAGGTCTATGAACTGAACTACAAGTTAGATTCGGAATTCAAGACCAACGCAGAGGGAGAGAAAATATACTACCTCGCAGTCTAATCCCAATGGGGGTGCGAATAACACCCCCTTTATATTCCCCCATAAAACCAAACGAATATGAAGTGCAAATTTTCAGTAGAAGACTTCCTGCTGGGTATCCACGATTCAATGGAACTTGATAGTGGACAATGTGTAGCATCACTTGAGGTGAACGATTCTATCCTCGTAACAATCAATGTAGAGGGCTATGTTCGTGTAGTATTCAATGATGTGGCTTACAAAGCATCATCGCAGATGCCGGACGAACTGACCGACCTTTTCCACGAGGGCAAGGCTTATGATGATGAAAGGGTTTATATTGACAACAACAATTGGTTTGAGGCCTTTATCTACTACAAGAACCCAGACTACAACCCCAAAGACAAGAAGTCAGTCAAGTGGCTCTATGACAATTGCTGGAGCACCGATGTGCTGGACGGAGATTGGAAAGACGAAGCCGATGTATTCTCCACGATGATGGAGTTGGCAAAGGACTACCTCCAAGCACACAAGGAGAACTGACAAGGTGTCACGACATTTTGTCACCGGAGATGGGGGAGGTGTCACTATCCTCCCCCTTTATATTCCCCCACAAGATTCCTCCGGTCCGGCACGATTCTTGCAGTAGTTTAAGTAGATAACCCAAAAAACTAATCGAATATGGAAAAGACAAGAATTGACTTCTACCGGAAGTGGCACGGAAAACACCTCGAAGATTGGGGTGGCATCCGGAGTGACGAATACAAAGGCTTTGAGCGAGCCTTCAAGCGCGTCTTAAAGAAGATGGCAGAGGATATGGGCGCAACCCTCGTATGGTTTACCCCTATGCACTACGACGAGAGCGCGATGTTTGAGCGCAACGGAAAGTATGTGTACCTCCTGCACTCCAATAACCTTTATAATCGCTCAACCCCCGTTCTGCACCATATCCTCATAAGGACTGCAGAGCACGAGAAGGACTACCGCGGAGGCCCCAACAACTACGCCGACTGGGCACACCTCGCCAACGCCATCGACAGACTGTTTGGTGGTGACGGCAACATCGAGGACGAAAACCTGTTTCCCCTCCGGCAGCAGTATCCGGCGACCTACGAGGACTACGCCTACTAAAATCCGGCACAGATGTTGTAGTATAAGCAGTGGGGGACAATAGGTACTCTTTTGGGTACACCCCCACTGACATTTTGACATCACTGACAAATTGACAAAGTTATGAAAGAAACCAAGAAACAGATTAAGGCACAACTTACCAACGAGATTGCTCGCAGGTACGATAAGAGGCTCGCCGAACAGGTGGAGAGCAACAACAGATGGCGCACGATGTACAGTGGGCTTTCCAAGACCAATGATGAACTCCGCAAAGAGAATCGTGAACTCAAAGAGAAGAACGAGGAACTCGAAGAAAAGGTGAAGCAGTACGAGGATTGGGTGGAGAGGATGCAGGAATTCTGCAACCTGCCGGAGAGTGAGAGGCAGACCGCATTCAAGACCTATCTCGATGAAATCAAGGCAAAGAAAGAAAGCGCGGAAGTCCTCAACCGACTCGGCACGATGTACACATCGTTCTTCGGCAGGCTCTTTTAGGAACGATATTTGTAGGGACACAAGTATAACCAACTAAACATTCTAACATTATGGCATTAAGAGTAAACTGGGCGGACAGAAAGCAGTACAAGGAAAACCTTGTCATCCGCATCAACCGCAGGAAGAACACCATCAAGGCAGAGGGCTATGACGGCATCTATTTTCTGGATGCGCCCGAGGGGACTAACCACTACTACTGCCGCCACTCCGAGAATGACTGGGACAAGATTATCTCGGTCAAGGCAAACAAGGGACTGACCGTGAACTTCTGGGGGACTATCGTAACGGAGGAACCCATCAACTTCAACGGTAAGGACGAAATCAGCGCAAGGGTTGTAGAAAGGGAGGAGGAGTAAGGTATGTATAAGAATTTCTTTCTCCGTAGCAAGGAAACCTACAATCCGCAGGATATCATACACCGGCTTCGCAACGGTGATAACTTCTCTGGGAGAAATGGTGCGTTCAGTGGAATTATGACAGCGATGTCAGTTTCCACTGACACCAACTCCTTAAAGGTTCGTTGCCAGAAAGATGGTAGCACTTGGATAGAGGAATGGGACGACCTTGATGTCACCGTCAATGCCTTTGTCATTGGTGAGTATTATTTCCTTGACTATTAGGTACTCTTTTGAGTACATCCGGCACGGTTCTTGCATATAGAAAAGTAAACAAATTAAACACACAACATTATGGTTATAATAGATGCATATCGTGATTGCTACTCACCCAAAGAGGCGGAGCAGGACTCTATCACCGTAGGCGAACTCATTGAGAAACTCAACGAGTTTAACCCTAACGAGAAAGTTATCCTATCGCACGATAGGGGTTATACCTATGGCTACATCAGCACAGGGCGGATTATAAAAAGGGAGGAGGAATAGTTATGGTACTTGACAAAGGCGTAAAAATTTATAGCAACATCCTTGAAAGGTGTGTCAATTATGTGAATAACGGATGGGGCACAAACTATGACATCAAGGATGTTGTGGGACTTGAACTCGGAAACACTTTTTTGTTCGTTCATTTTAACGAAAAAGATTACGCAAAAGATGCATATCCTATTAGCATAGAGATTACATTTAAGTAGTAATCAAAAAGGAAACAGTTATGATACAAGACATTCATACCCTTGCGGAGCAGGCAAACGAAATTTGCGAAAACACCAACTCCGAAACTCGTTATTGGATTGACGAGAGCAACCCCAGTGATGTAAGGTTTTTCATCTGCAATAGCATTTCCACAATGGATAACATTGACGAAGTAAGCGAGCAGGAGTTTCGTTCAAGAATTAACCGAGTTATCAACAAGACCTCAAACAATCACTGACAATTTGACAGAAACCAAATAATCAACTGACATTATGGCACAATTCAAAGTAGAAATCACACGCACCTCTTATGGCACAAAGACTTTCTTTGTGGAAGCAAATACCAAGGGACAAGCAAAAGCCATCGCATTGGATATAGTAAAAAAACACACCTTTGACGAGGACGATGCAGATTAAATTGTTCAATTCGTAAGAGAAACCTAATATGGTAACATACAATCACAACATAGAGGACTGGTGGAGACACTGTGGACTCTGGGACCGGCAGGAAGCATCCGGCTATCTTCTGGAGAACTACGATGGTGAGACCGAAATCTATCTGGAAGCCACCGATGAATGGTGGGAATCCCTCACCAACCAACAGAAAGCGGAGATTTACGAGAACTTCTTCAGCGAAGAATAATCCCGGCACGGTCTTTGAAGTATTTATAGTAGGAAAACAATAAAACAATTAGGAATTATGGCAAAAAACGGAAACCTACATCAAGCAAAGTCGGCGAAGAACGATGAGTTCTACACCCAGTTGTCCGACATTGAAAAGGAGATGCGCCACTACAAGGACTTCTTCAAGGACAAGGTGGTGTACTGCAACTGCGATGATGCTCGTGAGAGCAACTTCTTCAAATACTTCTCCATGAACTTTGAGCACCTCGGTTTGAAGAAACTTATCACCACCGGATACAAGGCAGACGGAAAGGGCGTTATCCTTACCTATGAGGGTGACAAGAACGGAAACCGGCAGGTGGATGACGAGGAAATCAAAGTAACCGAATTAAAGGGTGATGGTGATTTCCGCAGCGAGGAGTGTATTGAATACCTCAAACAAGCCGATGTGATAGTAACCAATCCTCCGTTCTCACTTTTCCGCAAGTATGTGGAGCAGTTGATGGAGTATGGTAAGAAGTTTATCATTATAGGTAACGGAAACGCAGTCACCTATAAGGAAATTTTCCCCCTCATTAAAGAAAATAAAATGTGGCTCGGCGCAAGCAAGGGTATTGGTGGCAAGTTCACCTTTATTGTTCCAGATACTTATGATGGCAAGTTCGTTTCAGTAATCAATGGTAAAAGGATAGGACAAATTAACAACGCCTGCTGGTTTACCAATGTAGAACACGCCAAGCGCAACACACCCCTCGACCTCTATAAAAGGTACTCTTTCGAGGACTATCCTAAATACGATAACTACGATGCAATCGAGGTGTCAAAGGTTGAACTTATCCCTATGGATTACGATGGCGTTATGGGAGTGCCCATTACTTTCCTTGACAAGTATTGCCCCAAGCAGTTCGAAATTATCGGGCACGAACACGATTTGGATGGTAAGGGAACATCTGTTGGTCAGTTCGAAGTTAACGGTAGGGGT
>JAEEGK010023293.1_pt1 | contig 12929 bp, 8 predicted proteins | sample 8958771 | NCBI WGS metagenome assembly JAEEGK01 (sample SAMN16246547, study PRJNA631951) | gut metagenome | biome: gut microbiome; feature: rumen; material: SC-attached | host: Bos | place: Iran: Karaj | collected 2018-10 | reverse complement strand
ACTGTATGTATTTTTTCTCGAACGGCTCGCCCCACTGACGAAGGTCGATAAACAGCACTTGGTTTTCGCGGTCGCGGTAATGGATTTCTGTGCCGTTTTTGGTAACAATACGTGCCTTCTTGTTGTTGTTGAGAATCCAAAGGGTAACGCTTATGTCGGTGGAATAGAACATATTGCGCGGCAAAATTACTATCGCCTCCACTTTGTCGTTTTCGATGAGCGAGCGGCGGATGTTGAGTTCGGTGCCGTCGGCACTCAATGCGCCGTTAGATAGCAAGAAACCGGCTGTGCCTGAGGTGGATAGTTTTGAAAGTATGTTGAGAATCCATCCGTAGTTGGCGTTTGAGGTGGGCGGAGTGTCGTATCCCTGCCAACGAGTATCGTCGATAAGTTGGTTGGTTTCGCGCCAATCTTTTTGGTTGAAAGGCGGATTTGCCATAATGTAGTCGGCTTTGAGGTCGGGGTGCTGGTCGTTGTGAAAAGTGTCGCCCTGCTTGATGTCGGCAGAAATGCCACGTATAGCAAGGTTCATTCTTGCAAGTTTGAAAGTGGTGTTGGTGTTTTCCTGACCATACACGCTGATGTTTTTCTGATTGCCGTGGTGGGCTTTTACAAATTTGAGCGACTGCACAAACATACCGCCCGAACCACAGCACGGGTCGTAAATTTTGCCGTCGTAAGGCTCTATCATTTCGGCAATTAGGTTGACAACAGTTTTGGGTGTGTAGTATTCGCCTTTGCCTTTGCCTTCGGCTATTGCAAATTTGCCGAGAAAATATTCGTACACTCTGCCAATGAGGTCGTTTTCAGAATCTGTTGCGGTGTCGAGTTTGTTGATTTCGTCGAGGAGCGAGGCAAATTTCACCTTGTCTAATCCGAGGTTAGAGTAATAATTGTTTGGCAACGCACCGGCAAGTTGCTTGTTGGTTTTTTCGATGTCGGCAAGTGCTTCGTCGATGATTTTAAAAATGTCGCTCTGCTTGGCGTTGCTCATAATAAACGACCAACGGCATTTAGGCGAAAGGTAAAAGACGTTTTCGGCGGTGTAAAACTCCACGGTGTCGATATATTCTTGCAAGCCCTGCTCAATGAGTTGGCATTTGCGCTGTTCAAATCGGTCGCCTGCATATTTTAGGAAAATAAGGCTTAGCACAACGTGCTTGTATTCAGCGGGTTCCACTGCGCCGCGCAGTTTGTTGCACGATTCCCACAGTGCCGCCTCCATAGTTTTTGTCTGTTTCTTGTCTTGTTTTGCCATTGGTTATGGTGATTTGCACTTTTATTTTTTGCAAATATAAGAGTTTTTTTGGAAACAGACAAAAATGATTATTTTGTTTTTTTATGTATCTTTGCAGCCAAACAAACCACAATATAATATATTATGAAGATTTTTTGTATCGCCGGCAATTACCGCAAGCATTGCGAGGAGTTTGGGATGGAGCCTGAGGTGGAACCCGTGTTTTTCATCAAGCCCGAGACGTCGCTCCTGCGCAACCATTATGATTTTTACATACCCGAATTTTCGCAACAGATTGAGTATGAGACTGAAATAGTAATCAAAATCAGCAAGTTGGGCAAGGCAATCGACAATAAATTTGCCTCGCGGTATTATGACGAACTCACAGTTGGGCTTGACATCACCGCCCGCGACATTCAGGCAAAGAGCCGCGCCAAAGGTCAGCCGTGGTTTTTGTCGAAGGGTTTCGATTCGTCGGCACCGCTCGGCGACTTTGTGCCAAAGACAGAGTTTGCCGATATGCACAACATCAATTTTGGGCTCGCTATCAACGGCAAAACCGTGCAGCAGGGCAATACGAGCGATATGATCAACGATTTTGACGCCATAGTGTCGTACATATCGCAGTTTGTAACCCTCAAAACCGGCGACCTTATTTTCACGGGAACGCCCGCCGGAGTGGGCCCGTTGCACATTGGTGACCATCTGACCGCCAACATCGAAGGGCGCACTTTGCTCGAACTCAAAGTTAAATAAATTATACAAAGCCCCCGACTCCGCCCGAAATTTGGAACGCTTATTGTACCTATGCAATACAAGCAATTATAAAAAGCCACATCACAATCATGAAGGTTTTAATTTGGTACGCATTGGCAATAAGCATATTAACATGCACTTACGGCTGTCACTCCCAGGAGGAAGAAGCAGCCGCAGGGGATGCTAATATCTACAACGACCCCACGCTCCGCAATATATGCGAATTGAGATGCGCAGGCAGCACAGCCGAGATAGCAAAATATTTCACATCCGAATACCCGCAATACAGGAAGGCGGCAGTGTCGGCAGTAGGCTCTATGCGCGACAGCATGGCGATAGTGCCGCTTGCTACTCTGCTCAACGACAATGACATAGACCTGCGCGAGGAGGCGGCGTTTGCACTTGGACAGACTCGCCACCCCGCCGCCGAAAAATATCTCCTCGACGCCAACTTTGACGCACAGCCGTCAAACGTGAAGGCGGCAATACTCGTTGCACTCGGCAAATGCGGCACGCAAAAGGCATTTGAGATGGTGCGCGACTACAAAGAGCCACACAACAACGTCACACTTGTATCGGGCAAGGCGAGAAGTCTCTGCTGGTTTGCTAAACGCGGCATGTACTCCGTAGCCACATCACAATCAGCCATATCTATAATGTGCGACACCGTACTGCATGAAAAAGCGCGCACCATCGCCGCAGAATATTTCGGCACGTGCAACGCCGACTTCTCCGTGTACACCGACGAATTTGTATCGGCATACCGCAACGCCAAGCTCGTCCCCAACAAGGCCAACATCGTGCTTGCTCTCGGCAAATGCCACAACGCGAGGGCGTTTTCCATATTGAAGTCAATTGTGGAAGACGAAAACTGCGACTACCGCATTGTTCTTAACGCAATAGCCGCATTTGAAAACTTCCCATACGACGAATGTGAGCCCTACATCATGCAGCTGCTCAAATCATACGACGAAAAGATAGCCTCACGCGCCGCACAATACATCTACAACCGAGGCATACCCGCCGACGCTAAAAAATATCTCGACTATTCGAGGAACGTGGCGGGATGGCAGACACGCACCACGCTCGTGGCGGCGGCTCTCAAATATTCTGTCAACAAGGCAAACATCTCTCAGAGAATCCAATCGGGCTTCGAGGCATCGCAAAACATCTACGAAAAGGCGGCACTGCTCAGGGCGTTGGAAAACGACCTTGCGAGCTACTCTTTTGTAGAAGAATACACTTTCTACAAAAACGACAACGAGTTCATCGGGGTGGAAGGCATCAAGACGCTCATCAACATGTTTGAAAGCGAAAACTTCGCACAATACGCCCGCGAAGTAAAACTCACCACCGGCGACGACCTCTACGATATATTCGGAGTGATATTAAAGAAGGCTATGCAAAACGGCAACCCTCAGATGGTGGCGGCAGCGGCAGAGACAATGTCTCGCCATCATGAATTCGCCGCCAAATTCTTGAACACGTATTTCATCAACCAGGCACTCTCACAATGCACGTTGCCACGTGACGCCGACACATACATGACCCTCAGAAACACGCTCATGGCTGTGACAGGTCAGGAGTGCGAACCATACGAAGCAGAATCCGCCGCAAAGCCCGACTGGGAATACATACAAAACATCAAGCAAGGCGAGGAAATCGTAATTGCAACCAAGAAGGGCGACATCACCGTTAAGACCGACGTCAACAACGCCCCTCTCGCGGTGTCCAACTTCCTGAAACTCGTGGACGAAGGTTATTTTGCCCAATCGCAATTCAACAACATTACGTCGCTTCATATAGAAAACCGTGGCTCGTTGTCGTCGTTTGACATCAACAAGACGGTGATGATACCATCGGAACTTACCCAAACCGAATTTGAAGAAGGCACGGTGGCTCTCAACACCTCCGCGCTCAACAATTCTTGCACCACACACTGGTTTGTGATGCTCACCCCCGACGTATTCTCCGACGGCGGCTCCACGGTGATAGGCATAGTGACCGATGGCATCGACGCTGTGCACAACATCAATACCGGCGACGAAATCATCAGCATCAGACGCAAAAAATAATTGGCAACCCCTCGCGAGCTACGACTGCTGCCCGCCGTTTGCCGACAATATCTGCGTAAGTTCCACAAAATCTTTTACCGACAACTGCTCCGGGCGCAGGGTCAGGAATCTCGCCTCATCTTCCGCCCCGGTGAAAAACTGCGCCAGCGAATTGCGCAACATCTTGCGCCTTTGGTTGAACGACATCTTGACGATGGTGCGGAATAGTTTTTCGTCGCAGGGCAATTGCTTTACGCCGTTGCGCTTGAGCCTGATGACCGCGCTCTTGACCTTTGGCGGCGGATTGAAGACAGTCTCGTCAACGCCAAAAAGATACTCGATGTCATAATACGCCTGCAAAAATACGCTCAAGATGCCATACTCCTTTGTTCCTTCGTGATTGGCAATGCGCTGAGCCACTTCACGTTGTATCATGCAGACCACTTGGTCGACGGTGTCCTTGTAATCCAAGATGCGGAAGAAGATTTGGCTCGAAATGTTGTAGGGGAAGTTGCCGCAGACAATTGGGAAGCCGCCCGGATACTGCTTGCCCATGTCGATGCGCAGGAAGTCGCCCGATACTATCCTGTGTTCGATGCTCAGCGAAGGATAATTGGCAACTAAATATTCCACCGACTCATTGTCTATCTCAATGACCGACAGGTCGAGCTTGGGATTCTGCATCAGGTATTTGGTGAGGATGCCCGTGCCAGGGCCTATCTCCACACAAACCGCCTTCTTGCCCTCCTCCACCGGATAATCGATGGAATCAGCAATCTGCTGCGCGATCTTCTCACTCGTCAGGAAATGCTGACCTAAATTTTTCTTTGGTTTTACGTACATATTTAATTATGAATTATGAATTACGAATTTTGATTAGAACGGGTATCCTATACCGAGGCAGAACGCCCAGTTGCTGCCACGGAAGATAAACGAATGATCGTTTTTGGCAAGCCAACGCTCGCCATCTTTGAGGGACGGGTCGCGGAGCTTGAGTCCAAAGTCGGCGCGGAACAGGAAAAAGTCAAAATCCAACCTCAAACCCAATCCCGAACCAACAGCAATTTCCTTGTAGAAACGCTTGATGTCGAAGTCGCCGCCTTCACGCTTGTCGTCACGGTTGATAGACCAGATATTGCCCGCGTCAAAAAACCACGCGCCTTCCACCACCCAAAACAGCTTGAACCTATATTCAAGGTTGGCCTCCAATTTCATGTCGGAAGTCATGTTCGGGTACTTGGAATTGATGCCCGCCGCCACCGAATTGTCGAAACTGCCAGGACCAACACTGCGTATCTGCCACGCCCTCAAGCTATTGGCGCCACCCGAAAAATATTGCTCCGTGAATGGCATGAAGTTGATATTGCCGTATGGTATGCCCAATCCCGCAAACAGCCTGAATACCATTATGTTTGACCCAATGGTACGTAGATAATGGCGGTAGTCGACGTCGGTCTTAACAAACTGGGCGTATGTGGTGTGCATCAAGGGCGCATCGTAAGAACCGTTTTCATTTTTGTCGCGATTAAGGACGCGGCTCGCGAGTGTGAGCATATTGCCCGCCCAGCTCAAATTAAACTTTACATAATGATACGACCTTCTGCCCGCCGCCTGACTATTGAACACCAACGAATATCCCGACCCAAGTATAAAATGATCCTGATACGAATCCTTGATGAAAAGCCTGTCGAGCCAATCGAGGAAAGCCTGGTCGGCATTGGAAATCTTGATGCTGCTCAGCCTCACCGGCGTCACGGTGCTGCTCAGATATTTATTGTCGGCAAACTGATAATTGAGGTTGAGGTTGATCATCGACCTCGTGTAATCTGGGCGTCGGCGGTAATTGAGCATCAACGAGATATTGGTGCGCGGGGTTTTTTCGCGAGTCCAGATACGGAGAAACCTCGGCGCAAGCATCCTCGGGAAATACACCCTCGATTCGAGTCCATACTCCTGCGTATTGAGGTCGAAGGCATTCTGCTCGCCATTGAAACTCGTCTGACTCTCCCAAGACATCAAATATCTGAGGTCGAAGGTCTCCGCACCGTTGAAGATGTTTTTGTTTCTGTAAGTGTTGGTGAACGACGCACCGATATTGCCAGAAGTGTTGGTGGCGCCGATACCGTACACAAATTCCTGCGGCTTGCTCGGCGTGAGGTAGATGTTGCAGTTGAGCGAATCCTTCGACATCGTGTGGTCATCAAAATTGACCTCCACCATCTTGAAAACATTGAACGCCGAAAGGTGCTTGTAGGTGTCGGTGACGCTGCTAAGGTTGTAAAATTCGCCCGACTTCACAAAAATCTCCTTTGTAATCACCCTCGGCTTGATGCGGAAGGTGTCGGGCTGGTAATAGAAAGTGACTGTCGGTATGCTTCCCAAGCCACGAGAGCGGTAGGTGCGCATATTGTCGTAATAATTGTCATAATCCTGTATCTCCTTGGTGGCGTCGTAGTTGGGGTATACATTAATATTTGAAATATAAAAGCGGCGATGCTTGGAGGTCTTGCCGTTTTCCATAGTCACGGGCAACACTTCGAGCACAATGTCAGCCTGATGACCGCCAATGAGCGTATCCACCGTATATTCGATGTAATCCTTGCTAAAATTGTAATAGCCGACCTGCTTGAGTGCGTTGCTGATGCGCGTGCGCTCGTTTTGCAGCACGTCCATATCGAGTACGCCATTAGTCTTGATGAGCGACGACGTTGTATCAAGCATTACGTATTTGGCAATGGTGTCGTCCAATATCTTGTATTCTATTGTCTTGATTCTAATTGGCTCGCCCGCCTTGATATTGTAAGTGACGAAAGTCTTGTGCCGACGCTCCTTGGTGGTGTAGGTAACAATTGATTCATAAAAACCCTTGGTCTGCATATAGAGCCTAATCTGCTCTAATGACTTCACAGCCTGGATGCTGTCGTAGATGGAAGGCTTTTCGCCAATGTTTTGCCAAAACAGCGGGAAGGAAAAAATCTTGGCTTTGGGCGTGAAAAACGAATCCTTAGCCACATATCTGCGGTACTTGCGGTAGGTTTTGCAAGAATCCTTGATGAGAGCCTTGACCTTTTCATGCTCGCCCTGCTCTATATAATAAGGTATTTTTAGGCGGAGATCCCTGAGGTGGTCAAGGTAAGAACCTTTTAGATTCCTGATTTCCTGAATACGTGTACGATTGATGCTGTCGAGTGCAACCACGTGCGCCGCCTTGATAGAATCAGCCTTCTGCTGCGACACCGAATTGTATATACGGGCGTGCACAGCCATCCCCAGCACTGTAGTGGAAGGCATCTGGCGTACATACGACAACGGCTCATCGACGTCAATGAGCGAATTGTCGCAGACCACGGCGTTGCTCACGAGCAGGCTGCCGTCCTTGACTACTGGTGCACATCCCATCGCCACAACCACCAACACACCCAACAACAGGGCAATTTTGAAGTATATTTTGGTCAAGTCCAATTTTTTTGTTAGTTTAGCGTCCTGAAAAATCACGCCACAAAATTATAAATAAAAATAATGCTCAGCAAAAATCGGATAAAACAGATTAACGCATTGCAGCAAAAAAAATTCCGCAGCGAGAGCCGCACCTTTGTAGCCGAGGGGCACAAGGTGGTCATGGAGCTGTTGCGGTCGCCGCTTAGAGTGCGCGAAATATTCGCCACAGATGATTGGATTGCCCAACACGCCGCCAAATTTCACGGTGTGAAGATTACGGAAGCATCCGACGCGGAAATCAAAAAAATTTCGGCGATGCAGACCGCCTGCAACGTGGTTGCCGAAGTGGAGATGAAGCCCGAAACTTCATTCTCCCTCGATGCCAATACGCTATATTTGGCGATGGACAGCGTGCGCGACCCCGGCAATTTTGGCACAATAATCAGGATTGCCAATTGGTTTGGAATCAGGACTATACTGGCGTCCAACGATTGCGTAGACCTCTACAACCCCAAGGTGATACAAGCGTCGATGGGTTCGGCGTTTAGGGTTGATGTGCAATATTGCGACCTGCCTCAGACCCTTGCCGCCGCGCAAAAAATCGGACTGCCTGTGTACGGCACATTCTTGGACGGCGACAATATCTACACCGCATCGCTATCCAACAAGGGCGTAGTGGTACTTGGCAACGAAGGACACGGCATCCTGCCCGAAACCACCGCACAAATCACACGGCGGCTTCTGATACCGTGTGGAGCGTCAGCCAACGACGCGCCCGAATCACTCAATGTTGCCACCGCGACGGCGATAGTTTGCAGCGAATTTTATAGACAATCAACATGGAATCATTAGATCAAGACATCACCCTATATCTCAACAGCATGTACAGCGACGGGTTTGACACGTTCTTCTGGTACGTGTCGTTGAAATATACGTGGTTTATAATGGGTGCGTTGCTGATAACATTTTTGTTTGTCAAACGCAAGCCCAAGGAGGCACTATGGTTTTTGCTCGCCGTAGTGCTGATGATAGTATGCGCCGACCAACTCTGCAACCTTTGCAAATACACCGTGCAGCGGTTTCGACCATGTTGGGACGAGGAAATCAAAGACCTCGTTCACATCGTCAACGACGACCGTGGCGGCAAATACGGTTTTTTCTCGGCTCACGCGGCAGTGTTTTTCGGTTTGGCGTATATGACAAGCCGTTTTTTCCGCAACAAATATTTCACCGCAACAATTTATGTAATAGCCGTAATGGTTGCGTATTCAAGGATTTACCTCGGACGTCATTATTTGGGCGACGTTTTAGTAGGCGCAGTGGTAGGTACATTGTTTGCCATGCTGGCGTGGTGGGGGTACAAATATTGGATGAGGAGAGATTTAATGAGGAAGGAGGAGAGAGAAAAGATTTAATGAGGAATGAAGAATGAAGAATGATTAATTAATATAATAAAATAATGGCAGATTTCAAGACACACGTTTCGGTAGGAGCGGCGACAGGGTTCGCCGTGGCGATAGTTAGTTACAATTGGAACTTGATTCCAAATGCTTATATGGCTGTGATAGTGTTTTTTGCAACGGTGATAGGCTCGTTTTTGCCGGATATGGATTCGGATTCGGGGCTACCACTCAAAATCATCTTTACGGTCTATGCGTATTTTATGGCGGCGATCACGCTATATTGGATGCACGTGGCGGGTGCCAACCTGCCGCTCAAAATCTTCGTGCCCGCCGCCTCGTGGTTTTTCGTAATCAAGTATTTGCGCGAACTATTCAGGAAAAACACCACGCATCGTGGCATATTTCATTCTACGCCGGTGTGGATTGCGGTATTCCTGATAAGCCTCTTTGTGGCGTCCACCACAAGGCTGTCGCTCCGCGAACAGTTTGTGATAGCATTTGCCGTAAGCACTGGCTATTTTTGCCATTTGGCGTTGGACGAGTTGTGGAGCTTCAATGTTATCAGCGAAGGTATGTTTGGAGAAAAGAAATATACGTTTGACCAATTGATACACAAGAAGTTTGGACGCAAAAAGTCGTCCGGCACTGCGCTCGACCTCGGTTTCAACCAAAAGGAACGCATCCCCGGCATCTTGGCGTGGATTACCGTGGCTGTGTTCCTTGTGCTTGATTGGCAGACGATTATGAGCCTGATTGCCATAATCGGCGAATACCATTAAAGGTCGTCGAATTTGATGAAATTGTTGACCGCCACGCCGATGATTGTAGCGTCGTCGGTCAATTCACACTCCATTTGCTTGTCGGATTTGGGACGACGCCATTCTTCACGAGATTCGCGGAGAATGACTTCCTGCTCGCTAAAAGGACGCTGGAAGTTGTTTTTCAACACCTTGAAAAACTGCTTGGAAGAATACGCTCTCGGATATTGCGCGGCGGCATCCTCATAGCCGTCCTGGTCAGTCATACCGTCGGAATAGAGATATACAATGTCGCCCTTGCAGAGTTTCATCACATTGTCGGTGAAATGGGGTTTTTCCCTCGGGTAAATGCCAATGGGCATCGAATCAGCCTTCATACGCATCATCTCTCCAAACCTGAATATCAACAACGGCCTGAACGCCGCCGCATAATGCAAGGTCTTGTCCTGCGTGTCGAACACCAAGAGAACGATGTCTATGCTGTCCACGGTCTTGTCGGTGGAGAAAGAAGTCTGATTGAGGGTGCGCTTGAAATTGTTGCGCATCTTGTCGAGGACTATGCCGGCGGAGATTTCGCCCACGCCAAAATGTCGTGTGGTGTAGTCCAATATCGACATACCCAGCATACTAAGCAACGCGCCCGGCACACCGTGTCCCGTACAGTCGCCCACTGCAAGCAGCTTGTAACGTCCCGACACATCCTCAGACGCCCAATAAAAATCGCCCGACACCACATTGCGCGCCGATAGATACACGAGGCAGTCGCCAAACGTATGCTTCATCTCGGCGACAGATGGCATTGCGGCAAATTGTATTATGCTTGCATAACTGATGCCGTCCATAATTTCGTCGTTTTTGACGCGAATTTCCTCGCTCTGCACACGCATCTCCTCATTGATGGCGTTGATTTTTTCGTTGAGCTGCTTGGTCTTCCTGAAACTACGAAAGAGCATAATACCTGCGCCAAGCAGCAAGGTGACACCCAACACCGTGTACATAATGATGCTTTTCTGGCGTTTGGTCTCGTCCATAAGTTCGCCCTCACGGCTTTTTGCACTGCTTCTCTCTTCGTCCGTCTGCGACTTGGCGAGCTGCACAGAGAGCAGGAACGAATTGTCGCTGTAATTGATTACTTCACGGTTTTTTTCGGCGAGCACCCTGTATGCAAACGCACTGTCGAAATCATTGCGATACGCGGAATACAACGACTGTGCGCGGCAGGCGGTCTCCCTGTCGATGTAGGTATTTTTTTTGTTTGCAACCACAACGAGCGAATCCACGAAACGCTTGGTGGCTTTCATATCGCCGGCAAGATAATGGATTTTCACACCTATAATATTAATACGGTGAATCACTTCGGCGACACCGGTATTGTTGGCAATGATACACGCCTCCGGAAGATATATCCTGCCGCTGTCGGCGAGTTCGCGTCTGCGTTTTGGGTCTGTTTCCTTGAAGGAAAGGTTGTAAAAGGTCTCCGTAAGACCCATATAAAGGATTTTGCGAGTCTTAGGGTCGTTGATCCGGCGGTTCATAATCTCCGCCTTACGCAGCATCATATGAGCAGAGTCAAGCTGTATGTAGTCGGGGTCAACGGCATTGCTCCTGAACTTGGCGAGATTATAAGTACCATACAACGCTGTCGATTCCACGACGCCCCTATCGTTGTGCATAATACTGTCCATTTCCAAACACCTATCGCACACCGACCTTGCCGAGTCGAAAAGATTGGCATTGAGATACGCCGGAATGAGGTCGCGCCACGCATTTACCACATTGGGCATATCATTCATCTCTAAATACAATCCGAATGCCTGTGCAAAATTTTTGGCAGCGATAGGATTGTTTTTGAAACGGCTTAGCACCACGCCAAGAAACCAATAGCTCTTTGCCAAAAGAGGTTTGTTGTTGATGGAATCGGCTATCTGACTTGCCTGGGTTGCGTACGACAAAGCCTCCTCATTCTTTCCGTGGTCATAATAAAGACTGAACATATACAACAACACATTCACCTCGTTGACACCGCTGTGCAATGACTTGGCAAGTTCAAGTTCCTTCTTTGCATAAACAACGGCTTCATCAATATTCTCGCACTCCATCGACTGCTCGCGCAATCCGGCAAGCATCAACGAATCGTTGCTACTGATATGAGGCGCATCGACTTCTGACGAACACGAAAAAACGGTTGCCATCATTATGATGATTAGCAACAGACCTGGAATCGATGATAAACCTCTCAAATTCATTTATATAATTAATGCGTTGTATTAATCGGTTGTTTTAACATTGCCGCAAAGATATATCTTTTTATTGTTATTTTCAATTATTATACCGTTAAAAAATCAATAAAAAAATAATTCTTACTTCACCCCACAAATCTTCTTGATTTCATTCAACTTATTGAGAGCCTCAATCGGTGTCAAAGTATTGATGTCGATGCGCTTGATTTCGTCGCGGATTTGCATCAGGACGGGGTCTTCGAGGTTGAAGAAACTCAACTGGATGCCATCGACGTTGGATTTTTTGGTGGGCTTGGCGGTTTTGATGCCTCTCACGGAGGGCACGGAGGAGCCGTCTGTGGAAGAATCGACAGTGGACGAACCACGCGAACCTGATTCAAGTTCCTTCATAATTTCGTTGGCGCGTTCCACTACTACGGGCGGCATACCGGCGAGTTTGGCGACGTGGATGCCAAAACTGTGTTCGCTGCCACCGGGAACGAGTTTGCGCATAAAGATTACCTTGCCGTCGATTTCCTTGACCGAAACATTGAAATTCTTGATGCGCGGGAAGTTGGCTTCCATATCGTTAAGTTCGTGGTAGTGCGTAGCAAAAAGCGTCTTTGCCTTTGCCTGCGGAAATTCGTGTATATACTCCACAATAGCCTGAGCGATGGAAATGCCGTCGTAAGTGGATGTGCCGCGCCCAAGTTCGTCAAAGAGGACAAGGCTGCGCGGAGTCATATTGTTGAGGATGCCCGCCGCCTCGTTCATCTCCACCATAAAGGTACTTTCGCCCGACGAAATATTGTCTGATGCGCCCACACGTGTGAACACCTTGTCAACATACCCCGCCTTGACGCTCTCCGCCGGCACAAAACTGCCCGCCTGAGCCATCAACATTATCAACGCGGTCTGACGCAGGAGAGCCGACTTGCCCGCCATATTGGGACCCGTTATCATCATAATTTGCTGAGTATCATTGTCCAAAAAAACATCGTTGGGGATGTACTCCTCCCCTACCGGCAATTGTTTTTCGATGACAGGATGGCGACCCGCCTTGA
>JAEEGK010023292.1_pt1 | contig 12929 bp, 8 predicted proteins | sample 8958771 | NCBI WGS metagenome assembly JAEEGK01 (sample SAMN16246547, study PRJNA631951) | gut metagenome | biome: gut microbiome; feature: rumen; material: SC-attached | host: Bos | place: Iran: Karaj | collected 2018-10 | reverse complement strand
TATTTTCTTCATTTAATTTACTTAAACCAAAATCAGATATTTTGAAGCATAATTTATTCACATTATTTTTATTAAATGATAATAAAATATTTGAAGGCTTAATATCTCCATGTATTATTTTATTTTCATACATTACTTTCAATCCTTTATTTAAATCTATTAATAACTCTTTTATTTCTTCTATTGAAAAGGCCTTTTTTCTCATATTTAAATATTCTGCAAGTGAAAAAAGACATAATTCAGATATAATATAAAATGACTCTTCTGTTTCAACGCTTTCTATTAATTTCACCGAATTATCACAATTCATTTTTTTCATAATTTCTATTTCTCTTAATAATTTCTTTTTATCTGAATTTATTTTTTTTATTTCTTTAATTGCAAAGTATTCATTATTATATTTGGCTCTGTACACATTACCGCGTGCGCTTGGGCCTATATTTTCTATATTTTTATATTTTGTCCAAATATTTTTTAATTTTAACATTTTATGTATATGTTTTTTAAAAATTTAATATAAATATAAAAAAGATATTTTTATAAAATAATTAATTATAAAATACCCTTTTTTATATAATAATAATATTTTAATATTATAATAAATATAATTTTCATTTTCTGAATCAATTTTTATTAAATATTTATTTAATGGATTTAAATTGTTTCTTTTTAAACAATTTAACCAATTTATCAGTTATTTTTTGATGATTTTAGTTTTTTCTTCAAATATACTGATGATAATAATAAATTTCCTGTTTCTATTTTACCAAATGATTTTTTTGAAGAATGAAATAAAGGTTAAACTGATTCATATTATATTACAATTCAAAAAGTAATAAATTCCTTTTATATTTTATATTAAATTCAATTATATTTTTTTTGGAATATAATTAGATTTTAATTTTTCATTTTTTAAAATATTTTAATAAATAATATCTGAAGATATAGAAATAATAAATTTAGTAAAAGATCATTCAAATTTACAAATAATAAAACATTATTAGTAATTTTTTAAGAGAAGTATATGAAATATATATTATAGATGTAATAATAATTTTTATTTATATTTTTTCAAGAAGTAATAAATTTACCAATGATAATATCAGATAAAAAATATTTTTATCTTTAACAAAAAAATAAAATAATATGATGATCATTTTTTTTATTATTTACTGGAGTAAATATTAAAAATAATTAATTATTAAATAAATAAAATATAAAATAAATTACTTTTTTAATTTAGATAAAAAAATTAACCTAATATTCTTAATAAAAATTAATTTTAAATATTATCAAAATTAATTTATTTAACTTTACTATAAGATAATAAAAGAGAACTTTTATCATCAAGAATTTCACAATTATCAAGTTTCCAAAATGAAAGACATGCATCACCAAAAACATTTTTACTTCCACTTTGAGAAATAATAGGTGCTTTAATTAAAAAAATTTTAGAAACTAAATTTTCTTTAAAAAAAGATTGATTAGTAGTTGGTCCTCCTTCTAATAAAAGTTTATCAATTCCAAATAAACTTTTTAATTTTTTTAAAGCAATTTGTAAATCAATATTATTTTTTCCTGCAAAAATATAAGAAACTCCAATACTTTGTAAATAAGCAAGATAATCATCTTTTACTTCATCTTCAGCTAAAACAGTTATCATTTGACTTTCTTGAGTTCTACCATAATCTTTCCAATAACAAAAGAAACCTTCTTTCCATTTACATTTACCTTGTTTATCAATTACAATACTGTAATAACCATTTTTTTTTTCTGCTACAAAATCCTTTTTTTCTATTTTAGAATCTTTAAATTTTGATAAATCAATTGGTTCATTAAAATCAGATTCGAATGTTGCTCTTCCACTCAATATACTTTTACAATCAAATGAATATTCTTTTTGAAAGTATATTTTACCACATTGTTCTCCTTCTGGAGTATCTAACCATTCACCTGTTGCTTTTCCATCCATTGATTCTAACATAAAACAATATACTTCTGGTAATTCTGACATTTTTGATTTTTATTTTTTTTAATTGTTTGGAGTTTTTGGATATTTTTTTATATTTATTACTAATATATTATAAATTATTTTATAAAAATTAATTTAAATTATTATTATTAACATTTCATAATATTTTTACTTTATTTATGTAATTAAATAATTTAAATACTTTTTTCTCAAATAAAAATTGAATTAATAAATTTATATTAACAATAATAAAAAAAAAATTTTTTTTATATTATTTAATTAAAATGAAATGAATCATTAAAACACTTTAATATCTAAAATTAATTAATAATAAGTATAACTAAATTATTTTTTTTTTAAAATACTCTCCTATAATTTCAATATATTCAGTATTTCTCAAATGACAATATTTTCCTTCTTCATAATCTTTCCTAATATTAGAAGGAACTTTTTTACTATAAAAAGTATGAGTATATGTACTTTGCATAAGAAAACTTTCTTCAGCTTCTTCATTAGAAATAATAGGATGAAAAGTTTCATTAATTTTATTTTCCAAAATATATTTTTATATTTTTTATCAAATAAAGAAACTGAATAATATAGATTCTCTTTAAAAAAATCTGCAATTTCTTTTGTTGGTTTTAAAAAAGAAAATAATAATGGTCTTCAATATTCCAAGTGAACCTTTTTAATTACTTTATAATTTGATAATGTTCCTATTGTTAATAATATTTGTTTTTCATTATCTTCAAATGGATTTTTGAAATTATGATTTTTTGAATAATTGTTGAAATCAAATTTCTGATATGTTATTTGGAAATAGAATCTTGTTATTAAAATAAATAATTTCTTCATTTTTTATTTAGTTTTTATAATTTTCACGTATTATTATAATGTTTTTTTTATTAAATTATTTATTTATAATATTTAAAATTATTTTTATGATATATTATTCAATGATGTGTCTTTATTTTTTAATATTATTAATATAATAGCTTTAATTAATTGAATATTTTATAATAATATCACTCAAAAAAAATCATTATTTGCAATCAATAATAATAAATATTAAGCAAGAAGACAATTAATATATTGTTATAACATAATACTTCAATATATAACAAGGAAAAATGTTAAATATATGGATTAACTAAAATATTAGAATAATAAGGAAAAATATATTTTTTTATATTTGAAATAGATTTTCATATAATTCTAACCGTGATTATGCATAAGAAAATCTAATTATTAAAGTATTTATTAACTCAAATAAATTTATAAGAAATAAATATAGAAATAAAAAATTTATAGTTAAAAAAATTAAAAGATGAAAGATAATAATATTTTACCATTTTAATATTATCTAAAGCAATATTTAAATATTCATTTAAAATCTTCCTTTGAATTAGAATTTTTAATTATATTAATAATTTTATTTCCTTTTTATTTATTTATATCCATTTTTTCTTCTAATAAGAATGAAAAGATTTTAATTAAATATTCTTGAGTCATATCTAATAAATTGATTAATAAATAATCTTTGTTTAATTGGTGTTTACTTGTTAAATCATAATTATCTTCACTTGGTAATTGCTTTTCATCTAAGGTTTGAGAATAAGATAAATTTTTAGCAAAAATTTGAAGAGATGATACTTTATCTTGTAATACGTGAATATAAACATCTTTTAATTTATCTACTGAACGATAAAAAACTGAAAAATAACAATATTTTTTATTTGTTTCAAATTTACATAAAGTATTTTGGTCTGAATTAACTGGTATTAAATCTATTTTATTTTCAGGAATTACTCTTATTCTAAGGGAATATATATGTTCACTTATAGATTGATATTTCCTAATAACACCAATAGAAATCGTAAATTTATCTCCTTTTTTTAAAGGACTTTTATTATATTCAAAAACAGAATTAGGATCATTTGGATTATAATTAAAATCATTATCTTTATATTTAGGAAGTTTAGTTCCTTTATAACCATAAATAACAGTCATATCACTTTGTAATTCAAATAATATTTTACTAGCATCACTAGTTAATGTAAATGAATAATAATGATAATAATTATTTAAATCATCTTCTTTTGAAGGTATTAAATTAATAATAAATCTATCGAAAGGAACTTCAATAACTTGTGGATTCTTTCCATTAGTAACTTTAACCATAATAGAAATATCATATAAATAATTTGCACTTTCAATAATTCTAGAAACAGTATTTTCAACTGTTATTAATAAGAAACAACCTTTCACACAAATTTTACTATCAGATTTAAAATAATAAATTTTATGAGAATAATCATTAACAATTAATAAATTATCATCTCCTTTTTTAGGTAAATGAAACCTTCCCATCCAATTTGCATTTTCTTCAATAATATCTTTTTTAACTAATCTTGCATAAACATCTCCAGTTCCTCTTTCAAAATTAACATTAATTTCTCCTTCTTCATTTAGAACAACATCAGTATAATAATATACAAAACTTTTACCTGAAATAACATCAGTTTTCATTAATCCTTTTTTAATATATGATGGAAATTCTTCTTCTGATTTTATAGTAAAAGTAAATTTAATTTCTTTAGATAAATCTTCTTCTTTTTCAGCAGTTATATCTACTAAAACATTACATATTTTTCCTGTTTCTGAACATGGATTATCTTCTTTTGTTAAAACATAAGTTCTTGAAGTTGATATTATAAAACTTTTTTTATTATTTTCAATTGTAATATAAACAGTTAATGAAGGTTGATTAATTGATTCAAAAGTAAAAAGAAGATTTCCTTTTTCAGTAATAGTATAAGGATATATATATTTAATTCCTTTTGTTTTTTCAGTTAAAACTACTCTTTGTAATACATTTTCACCTATTAATATTGAACCTTCTATATCTGTACTTCCCTTAATATAATTATTTTCCACTGAAGCAATATATAACATACAAGGTTCTTGGTTTTTTTCTACTGTTGAATCCATTTCATTTACTACAACTGAATATTTAATATAATCTTCATTATATTCTTTATCTGTTGTTAATATTTCATCTATTGTAAAAAAATCTTTATTTAATATTATTTGACTTGAATATAATTTTGTTATTGTTACTTTACAATTTAAAGCAAAGAAAGATGCATAATAATTTGATTTTAATGATTTTTTTCTTAGTAAATTAACATATAAATCCATTTTTTCATTTATATCTAATATTTCGACATAAGTCATTCCTGCATTTAATATATCTTTATTTTCAGTAGCTGAGAATGTTTCATATTCAATTGAATAGAAAGAATTGCTTTTTGATTCAACTGAAAAATAATATCTTCCTAATAAATCCTCTTTTGTAATATCATTTATGGTATAAACAAATTCTTGTTTATTTACATAAAAATATGTATTTAAATAATTTTCTTTAGATGATATACTTTGAACTTTGTTATCTCCAGTGAAAGTGTATACAGAGAAAGTTACATTATTAACATTTTTATCAGTAATATTAAAAATATAATTATTTTTATTTCCATTTGGAACAACATAAGCAATTCTTTGATTACTTTTTAAATAAATATTGTCTTCTTTTCCAAAAATTAAAGTTTCAAATTCACAATCTTCCTTTTCATCACATGAGACAAATAATAAATCTTGATTTGGATTAATAATTTCTTTTCCAACACTTAATTTGAAAGAATAAGTATATATATTATTCATATTTTTTCCATTTATTAATGAACCTTCAGAAATATATTCTTGTATTTTATCATATGAAAAAATACATTTTGGAAAAGTTTCACATTTTCCTTTATACATATTAGGTTTTCCTTTTTGGAATCTTAAATAAAATGTTATATAATCATTTTTATCACCACTTCTTTTAGCAAAATTATAATATATTAAAGATTTTTTAGGGATTATTCTTTTATATGTATAACCATTAATTTGAGGAGTGAAAAAATCAGTTTTTTTACTTTCTTCATTTAAATTTACTATTTCAATATAATAAGCTGATTGAATATCATTACTTTTAAAACATATTTTATTATTTGTTAAATCATTTATTGATTTTACAAAAGCATCATCATAAATTACTGAAGTTTCTTTATTATTTTCTGAAAAATAATATGTTATATTTCCCTTTAAAGACATTATATGAAAATGTAAAGTTAAATCTGAATTATAATTTGATTTAGTGTTAATTTCAAAACATTGATTTTTTAAATTATCATTTATAATACCTTGATAAGGTAGAGTATTTGCAGTTAATTTACTATTTTGATTATTGAAAGTTTTAGAATTTAAAATAATATAAGAGTTTTTTGTTGAAGTAATTGAAATTAAAAAATATGAATTATCTACATATTGATATTTACTTTGGTCAATTATAATTGCATTTCCATAATCAAAAGATAAAGAATCTTTTAATTCATCTTTTTTAGTTCCATCATAATAATAAAATTTAACTGAATTCATTTCTATATTAGGAATAAATACTGAAAGAGTCATAATTGATTTATCGTCTTTTTCTGTATTTAATTTAATTAAATTTTCATTATTATCATTTGGATTATAAAAACTAAAAGAAGAATCTTTTTTTAATATCATCATATCTGAATCTTTAAAAATAGCTTTTCCTGTTGTTGATTCTTCATATGAAAAAATATGAATATAACCAACATTGTTTAATAAATAATTTTTTTTAATAAATAAACTTTGTTCTAATTCTCTCATATTTGAAATTAAATATGCATTTTCAAAATTACATTCTTTTTTTTGACAAAAAATAATGTATGGATTATTTTTTGTAGAAATTACATTAACTTCTATATATTGTTTATTTCCTGAATATTTGATTTCATAAATTTGAGGAGATGTTAATTCTAAATCCTTTTCTATTGATTGTCCTTCTGATAAATCTATTACTGTTTCTTCATTTAATATTGGAACAATTATTAAGGTTATTAGGATGAGTCTCTTTAACATTTTAAATATTATTTTATTCTTTAATTTTTATTTTAGATATCGGGGAAATTTATAAATTTTTTTATTATTAATTTATTTTTTTTAATAATTTAATTATTATATTAAGATGTTCATATTATGAATTTTAAATAAATTTTTTTTATAGTATAAGTCTTTATATATAAAATTTTATTTTTTCAAAAGTTTTATCACTTTTAAAAACTTAAAAATTTTGATTTAAATAACTTCCTTTTCTTGGAGGATTTTTCCCTAAAAATTTATTTGTATTTATTTTATGAATGTTAGAAGTATTCTTTGGAATACATTTATATTTTATATTAGTTTTTTTTTGCATATTTAAATATTGTTCAGTTAAAGTGAAAGAATTTTTTAATTTTTTTTCACTCTTCATATTTCTAGATAATTTATTAACAGGAGTTCTATTATTTTTTCTTTTAAAAGAACTAGTATTTTTCATTTTATCTTTATAATTTGAATAAGAGCTTTTTTTATTTGAATTATAATTACTATTACTTGTTTTATATATGTCAGTTAATAAACCTTTTTTTAGTAAAGTTCCTAAATTTATTCCTTCTCCTAAATGTTTATTTCTTGATTTATTAATAAGAGGCGTTGTTATTGTTTTTATATTATTCACGAAAGAAATATTTATTTTAGGTTTTAATATAATATTATTATTTGTTGTTATATTATTTTGATTTAAATTATTATTTGAAAGATTATGTATATAATCATTATTTAAATTTGAGAAATTATTATTTGAATTTTTTTTCTTTGAATGAGGTGTATTTAAATCTGATAAAAGAGAAATTTCAACATAATTATTATTGGGATTTATATTATTATTTATGATATCAATGTTACTTTTTGATTTATTGTCATTTTTGTGAATATTTAATTGTTTATATGATAAATTTTTTTTCTTCAACATATTCATTAATATTTGTCTTTTTTTAGGAATAATTTTTTGATTCTTAATCAAACGATTTTTCTGGTTAATTAATTTCTTTTCGATTGATATTTTGGATTTATTCGTAGAAAAAGAATTTTTATTATTAACATTATTATTATTATTTAAAATACTTGAATTAGTAAAATTAAAACTGCTTTTTTGTTTTTCTAATTTATTTTTATTACCACTTAAACTACTACTATGATTTTTATAATTATTAACTGGATTCATTGGAATATAATTTTGAATATTTGTTGTTTTATTCATTATTTCTTTAGTAATATTTCCTGTTTTCATTAAATCAAAAGTATTATTATTAAAATGATTCCTTGAATTATTATTTTTTCCTTGGCTTCTATTTAATACTTTTTTTCCTTTTATTTTAATATCATTATTCCTAATTTTTTTAAAAATATTATTCCCAAAATTAAAGTTATTTTTAATAATTAAATCTTCTTTGATTGTATTTCCATTTATTTTTTTATTTGAATTAATATTATTATAAGTTATATAAGTTTTATTTTTTTTTTTAATATGAGCTTTTGAATTATTAGGAACATATTTTTTAAAATTTCTAGATTGTTTATTAATAAAATTATTATTATTTTTATCAAGAAAAGAATAAGGTTTTTCAATATAATAATTCCTATTAGATTTATTTTTAGTAATTTCAGATAATTTTTGAGTTAAACTATCAATTAATGGTTTTATATTTTTTATATTTCTACTCATATTTTCATTTAAATTATTATCAAAATATTTAAATTTTGTCTTTTTTTTAGGCTCCTCAGATGTTCCTTTTCTTTCCTTTGACTTATTTAAAGCAATATTTTCCAAAACTTTATATAACTCTTTGTATTTGAAATGTGCTCCGCCTTCATAAAATTTTTGTTCTTTTGAATCGTTTCCAAAATAAACTCCTTTATAATTATTCACATCAAACATTTTAAATAATTTAAAAAAAAAATTAAAAAAATTTAAAAATAATAATTAAAATTTGTCAAGAAAATCATAAGAAATATATTAATATTTCAAGATAATCAGAAATAAAAAAATGAATAATAAATCAAGAACAAAAGAAAAAATAATAAGTAAATCAATTGATTCATCTCATCATTTAACATTATTTCATAGTAAAAGTATTCATCAAAAAAAAATAATTAAAGGAAATTTTCCATTTGAAAGAAATGAAAAAATTCAATCAAATACTATTAATTCAATTAACATAAAAGAAAAAAAAAATAATGAAATAAATAAAAATAATTATATGATAATAAATGAAATTTTCCATGTTCATCAAATTGAAATTTTATCTTTGAAAAAAAATTATAGTATGTATGAAAAATTATTTAAAGAAGAAAAACAAAGAAATAATTCTTTAATTGAAAAAGAAAAAATATATAACAAAAAAATTAATTCAATGTTACAAGAACTAAATAAAAAAGATTTGTTAATAGAAAAATTAAGAATAGAAATATTTAAATATGAAAAATATTTAAATAGAAATAATGAAAATCAAAATGAAATAGAAAAAGTAATTTTAAAATTAGAAAAAAGAAATAAAAAATTAAATTCTAAAATAAATGATTTTTTTTCAATGACTTCAATTGATAAAGTTAAATTTCAAATAGAAAAATTTTCTTTTAATTTAGAAGGTTCTAATAATAAAAAACAAATATTAGATTTAAATAAAAAAGTAGAAGAATTATCAGAAGAAAAAAAAAGTCTTTTGTTGAAAAAAATAAAATATAGAAAAGATTTAAGAAATAAAGATAACAAATTAAATATTTATGAAAATCAAATATCATATATTTCAAATTCCTATAATGACTTAATTATTAAACATGGTGATCTTGAAAAAGAAAAATACGATTTAGAAAATATTATCTTTAAACAAGAAGATAAAATTAGTCATTTAAATAATAAAATTGGAGAATTTAATTTAGTTTTAAAAGAAAAAAATAAAGAAATGGTAGAATCGAAATTATATTTTAAAAAGTTAATTGATAAATATAAAATAATGAATAATGAAAAATTAAATTATATTCAAAATAAAGGAAAAACACTTTTAAAAGAAAAAAATTCTTTAAATAATAGTTTAATTAATTCTTTTGATAATAATTTAGATTATGGAAAAACACAAAGAATACAATTTAATTTTCCCTCAATTAAAAATAATTATTTTAATAAAGAATTTAACGTAATTGAATCTTCTTTAAAAAGGAATAAAAGTGATTTATTTAGAAAATCATTATATGAAAAAACAAATTTAATTTTAGAACAAAAAGAAAAAGAAAATATACAAGATATAAAAAATATGATAAATACTATTGTAGATAAATTTTAATAAATAAATAATATATTTTTTTAAAAAATAGAATCACTAAATTCAATTCTTAAATATATAAAAATAACTAATAAAAGAAATAATATTTAAATATTAATTTTCAAAATATTTAAATTATTTTTATTTATCTAATCATAGATATAAGTTTAAAATTAATTTTTTTAATCATTAAAAAAGAAAATTTACTTTTTAAAAATCATTTAATTTTTTAATTGATTTCTTAAGGTTAATTGAAAATAACATTGAATTCTACTTTTATTTTTACCTATTAATATATTTTTTAATTCTGAATAATTTTTATTTAAACAAAAATTTTTATAAGGTCCTCCTGAATTATGTGAACCAAAATAATTCATTGCATAATTGTTATTTCTTATTAATTGTTTAATATATATTTTATTTTTTCCATACTTTTGTTCTTTTAATTTAATATTATAAGGTCTTATTATTATATTATCATTTAATCCTTTTGTTAAAGGAAGATAATTTAAGGATGATATAATATTCTTATTTATTGTATTATTCCAATTATTTATTTGATTAATACTATTATTCTTTTTTAAATTTCTTAAGCTTCTTTCAAAATAAAATGTATTATTATTTATTTTATTTTCATTATTAAATAATAAATGTTTATATAATGTATAATTAAAAATATTTTCCATTGAATTTGATTTAATTTTTTTGTTTTTTTCTTTGTATTTTAGTTCATCTGTATAATAAAATTTAGGTGGTTTTAAATTATGTATTTTAAATAAATTATTTCTGTTAATTTTATCATATTCTCTTAAATGGAAACTCCAATTAATATCTGAATTTTGAAGATGATTTTTTATTGTGTGAAGATGATAAATATCATTTAAATTTCTTGTTTTAATTACTGAATTTTGCCCTTTAATTTCTTTAATTTGGGTTTTATTCATTATTATTTTTTATATAAATTTTAATCAATTAATAAATAAAAAAAATGATCTTTTAAAATGTTAATGGATTTATTTTATAATTGAATTTAATTAAAAAAAAAAATGAATAAATGTTTTAAAGAAGGAAAATTAATTAATTTGAATATTTACTTTTTTTATTTTTATAAAATTTATGTTTCAGGTATTTCTTTTATTTTCTTTTTAAAACAATAAAATTATACAGGATATTTTATTTTAAAGAGGATATTAAAGATAAATAATGCCTTCTTTATAATCTTTATAATGATGAAATCAAGAATAATAAGAATGTTTATTTTAATTTATTTATTTTTTTCATATAAAGAAAATAATAATATCTTTAATCAAAACTATTTATATTCTACAAAAAGAATAATCAAATAACTATTATTTTTGAATAATTTTGTAATATTATTTTTTATTAAAGTTAATACTATGATTTTAAATATTATTTTCTAATATAATAATAATCCTAAAATAATTAATTTTTATTTTTTCAATGCAGAAACAAAATTAAAAAGTCAAACTTAATTAAATTAGAAATTTGAAATAATTTTAGTAATAATTAAATGTTGTTCTTTTCTTAAACTATCTCTAATATTATAAGTTTCTTCAGCATCAAATCTATTTTTTCTAAAATAACTGATAATATTTTATTTCTATGAATAACATAATCACCATAAAAGCTTTTAATCCAAATACCATTACTTCTTTGTAATTTAAAACTAAATTATCAATATTTATTATCAAAGTTATATATTTAATGAAAAAGATAAATTAAAAAATACAAAAATTAAGAAAAATGACAAATTAGAAATATTAATTCTTTTTTAAAATAGTTTTGTTTTAAAAATAAAATGTCAAAAAGAAACAAAATGTAAACAAAAGTAATAAAAAGGTATTTCTGAGAATTAGAGAAGGATAAAAAATATATACTTGAATGATAATTTAAAAATAGAAAAATAGTGAAAAAATAAATTAAAAACTGTTTGAATATTAAATTATTATCTTTCTCATCAAATAAATTAAAAGTTATGTCATATAAGAATTGTTCTTATTTATCAAAATGAATTTAAACGATTTTTATAATCACATTTCAAATCATTGTAAGTTTCTTCAATTTTAGATTTTTTTTGAATATTTTGTATATAATTTAAACTTTTGATAATTAATTGTTCAAAATAAAAATCAGAAAGTAACATTGATAAAGTTAATTCATGTCCTTTGTTAAAAAAATAATAATTATAAATATACATTTTTTCAATATATTATCTAAAACATATTCTAAATTTCCAGGTCTCGAATATTGAAACATATAAATTAAATATTCTAAAAAAGGATTAAATGAAAGTTTAGAATTAATGGAAAATACTATATTAAATAAACTAGTTTTTGAAAATTTTAATGATTGAAGAGATAAAACTTTATTTATTGTTTATTGTTTTTGAATGATTTTTTGAACAAAATTTAAAATTTGAAAATAAAGGATTTAATATTTGTTCTATTTGGAAAAAATTTTCTTTTGTGATCAATGACATTTTAATTTGAAAGAAAAAAATTTTGAATGTTTTTGGTGATGCATGTCTTTCATTTTTGGAAACTTGATAATTGTGAAATTCTTGATGATAAAGTACACTTTTATTATCTTATAGTAAAGTTAAATAAATTAATTTTGATGATATTTAAAATTAATTTTTATTAAGAATATTAGGTTAAATTTTTTTATAT
>JAEEGK010023290.1_pt1 | contig 12930 bp, 7 predicted proteins | sample 8958771 | NCBI WGS metagenome assembly JAEEGK01 (sample SAMN16246547, study PRJNA631951) | gut metagenome | biome: gut microbiome; feature: rumen; material: SC-attached | host: Bos | place: Iran: Karaj | collected 2018-10 | reverse complement strand
ACGAGCGTGCCGTCGGTATTATATAGATATAGGTTGGCCCAGCCGTTGCGTTCGGACCACTCTATGATCTGCGTGCCGTTCTTGATGAGCATGAGGTTGCGTCCCTCGATGAAGGAATTCATCCTTTCGGAAATGATGGTCCTCGTCGAGTCGGAGGCAAGCGGGATGTACACATAGTCTATCTTCTTGATGTCGCGGGAGATGCGGTTGGCGTAGAAGCCGTTGTTGTCGCCCAGCCATACGCGCGAGCGGTACTTGTCGTAGCGCTCCGAGTTCTTGCGGGGACGCATCTCGAAGGCCATCTCCTGGTCCTTCCACGCGCGGATATGGTAGCCCTTCTTGCTGCCGTCGGTCATGTCGAAGACATAAAGCTCCTCCTGAGGCCCGGGCTCGCCGGGCATCTGGTATTTGTAAGTCTCCAGAGTGGGGCGCGGCTGCGCCACGGAGTTGATGACCCAGAGCTCCTTGAGCTTGCGCATGTCGTACTTCATCGTGGCGAAATGCCGCGAATCGGGAGACCAGGCTATCATCGAGACGGGAGTACGTTTGGTCTTGGACGTGTCGGTATTGCCGGTGTAGTTGCCGTAGCCGTAACCGTAGTCCTTGATGCCGTCGAAGGTCAGCTGGTGCTCGACGAGCGTGCTGTCCTTCTCGTCCTTGGCTGCCTTCTTCATATTCTCCTTGTCCATCCACCAGAGGTTGTTGTCCTTGGCATAGACGCCGGTAAGACCGTCGGGTGAGACGCTCGCCCAGGTCGGGTACTCGCGTTCTTCAGGCTCGTATTGGCTGAGCTTCTTCGAAGCGATGTCGTACTCGAAGTGGTAGACCTTCTTGACAGTCTTCTTGGACTTCGGGTCCTTCTTGAGGGCTGTGGTATCGGGAACGTCAAGCGTGCTGCGCACGTCGAAGCGGAAGACCTTGTCGTCCTTGAGCTCCAGCCCCGTCAGGGGCAGATGCTGCGCATCGAAAGGATCGCGCACGATGGAGGTCACCTCCATCGCAAGCTTCTCCATATCAAAGGCTTCCGTCTTGGAGCCCGTGGCCGGGTCCACTATGTAATAGCGTGTCCCGGCCGGGGTCTTGTAGCTGTACCAGAAGCGGTCGCTGTCGCGGAACCAGTTGGGCGTCACGGTCGTGGAGAAGACCATGCGCGCGATCGCCTTCTGCGAGAATCTCGCGGCGGCTTCGTAGTCCGGAGCCTCCTGCGAGAAAGCATTGGCGCCCGTTAGGAGCGCCAATGCAAATAATATAAGATGTATTCGTTTCATTTATTTCTGCCTGTTGCGCCAGAGGGCGGTCATGTCCTCGAGGGTCTTGCCCTTGGTCTCGGGAACGAGCTTCCAGACGAAGAGTGCGGCGAGGATGCAGAAGAATGCATACATTCCGTAGGTGAATGCCGGGCTCCAGGTATAGAGAGGCACGAAGGTGGAGCTCACGATGAAGTTGGAGATCCACTGGAAGGCCACTGCGATGGCGACTGCGGCGCCACGGATGGTGTTCGGGAAGATCTCGGAGATGAGCACCCAGCAGATAGGGCCCCAGCTGAACATGAAGGAAGCGGAGTAGATCATGATGCTGAGCACGCCGACGATGCCGGGGATGCCGGGAACGGCGTCGGCCAGAGCGACGCCGATGGCGCCGATCGCCATGCCGAGCGATCCGGTGATGAGCAGAGGCTTGCGCCCGAGCTTCTCAACCGTGAAGATTGCCACCAAGGTGAAACTGATATTGACTATACCCATCAGCACGGTTTGCGTCATAGGATTGCCCATGCCCATCGAATCGAAGATACGAGGCGCGAAGTAGAGCACGGCATTGATACCGACGAACTGCTGGAACACGCTGAGCATGCAGCCGATGAAGATGACGAGGAAGCCATAAGCCATGAGCTTCTCCTTCTTCTCGACGACCGTGGCCTTGATGTCGGAAAGGATCTGGGACGCCAGGGTCTTGCCGTTGATACGGGAAAGCACGTAGAGCGCCTTGTCCTCCTGACCCGACATGACCAGGTAACGCGGCGTCTCCGGCACGAGCAGGATCAGCAGCGTGAACAGGCCGGCAGGGACGCACTCGGAGCCGAACATCAGACGCCAGCCGATCGCGTTCGTCCATTCGACGATAGCCGGATCGTTCTTGTGCGACTGGAGGATCAGGAAGTTCACGAAATACACGACCAGCTGGCCGAAGATGATCGCGAACTGGTTCCAGGACACGAGCTTGCCGCGCTTGTTGGCCGGGGCCACCTCGGCGATGTACATCGGGCAGATGGCGGAAGCCATACCGACACCGATACCGCCGAGCACGCGGTAGAGGTTGAACGCCACCCAGAGGGACTGGGTCGGGACGCCCTTCTCGAAGAACAGGAACTCCGGATAGTAGGAACCGGCGGCGCTCAGGAAGAAGCAGATACCTGCGAAGAACAGGCTCCGCTTGCGGCCGAACTTGCCGGCGAACAGACCGGAAAGCGCGCTACCGATGATGCATCCGATCAGCGCACTGGAAGAGGTGAAGCCGTGCAGACCATTGGTGTAGGTGAAGTCTTCGGCCCCCATGAAGAAGGCCTGAAGACCTCTTTCTGCACCGGAAATCACGGCCGTATCGTATCCGAACAGCAGGCCGCCGAGCACGGCGACGAGCACGATCGAAAACAGATACGCGCCGGATCCCTTCTCTTGCGAAGCAGCCATCTGTTAGATGTACATGTTGACGATCGCCTCGTAGAGCTCCTGCTTGCCGGAAGTGGACTTCGGCTCGCCGTTCTTCTTGGCGTATTCAACAACCTGCTCGAGGGTGAGCTTGCCGTCCTCGAAGGCCTTGCCCTCGCCCTTGTCGTAGGAAGCGTAGCGCTCCTTGATCATGGCAGGGATCGGGGACTTCTCGAGGATGTCGGCGGCGACCATCAGAGCGCGGGCCATCACGTCCATCGCAGCGATGTGGGCGATGAAGATGTCCTCCAGGTCGGTGGAGTTGCGGCGGGTCTTGGCGTCGAAGTTGGTACCGCCCACGAGGCCGCCGTTCTTCACGATGACCATCATGGCCTGAGCGAGCTCGTAGAGGTCGATCGGGAACTGGTCGGTATCCCAACCGTTCTGGTAGTCACCGCGGTTGGCGTCGATGGAACCGAGCATGCCGGCGTCGGCGGCGCACTGGAGCTCGTGCTCGAAGGTGTGGCCGGCGAGGGTGGCGTGGTTGACCTCGATGTTGACCTTGAAGTCCTTGTCAAGGCCGTGGGCCTTCAGGAAGCCGATCACGGTCTCGGTGTCGACATCGTACTGGTGCTTGGAAGGCTCCATCGGCTTCGGCTCGATGAGGAAGGTGCCCTTGAAGCCCTTGGCGCGGGCGTAGTCGCGGGCCATGGTCAGCATGGTGGCCATGTGCTCCTTCTCACGCTTCATATCGGTGTTGAGCAGGGACATGTAGCCCTCGCGGCCGCCCCAGAACACGTAGCACTGGCCACCGAGCTCGATGGTAGCGTCGATCGCGTTCTTGATCTGCACCATGGCGCGGGCAGCGACGTTGAAGTCAGGGTTGGTGGAAGCGCCGTTCATATAGCGCTTGTGGCCGAACACGTTGGCCGTGCCCCAGAGAAGCTTGATGCCGGTCTCGGCCTGCTTCTTCTTGGCGTAGGCGACGATCTCCTTGAGGTTGGCCTCATATTCCTCGATGGTCGGGGCCTCGTCGACGAGGTCGACATCGTGGAAGCAGTAGTACTCGATACCGAGCTTCTGCATGATCTCGAAACCGGCGTCCATCTTGTTCTTGGCCTTCTCGACAGCCGTGGCGCCCGTGTTCCAAGGGAACGTCTTGGTGCCGCCGCCGAACTGGTCGGCACCCTCAGCGCAGAGCGTGTGCCACCAGGCCATAGCGAACTTGAACCAGTCCTTCATCTTCTTGCCGGCGACGACCTTCTCAGGATCGTAGTAGCGGTAAGCGAGGGGATTCTTGGAATCTTTGCCTTCGAACTTGATTTTTCCCAGTTCCGGGAAGTACTCTTTGTTTGCCATAATAGAATTGGATTGTTAATTGGTTTATTTGTTGATAGATTGTTCGACTTCTTTCTTCCAGCGGGCGTAGGCCTCCTCGAGCGGCTGCTTCCAGGCATCCATCGGGGTGATGACGTCCAGCTTGTTGAGCGTGGAGAACGCCTCGGCGGCATTCTTGTAGATGCCGGCGCCCAGCGCGGCACCGCGGGCGGCGCCGAGGGAGCCGTCGGTGTCGAAGAGCTCGATGTTGGCGTCGCAGAGCGTCGCGAGGGTCGAGCGGAACAGCGGGCTGAGGAACATGTTGGCCTTGCCGGCGCGGATCACGTCGGGCTTGAGGCCGAGGTCGCGCATGATGTCGATGCCATAGCGGAAGGAGAACGCGATGCCCTCCTGGATGGCGCGCAGGATGTGCGGGCGGCCGTGGCGCACGAGGTCGATGCCGACCAGGCGGCCGTGCGTGCTGGCGTTGGCCAGGACGCGCTCGGCGCCGTTGCCGAACGGCAGGACGAGCAGGCCGTCGGAGCCGGCCGGCGCGGAGGCCGCGACTTCGTTCATCTCGGGATAGGAAAGGTCCGGGCAGAAGTTGCGGTGCGCCCAGGCGTTCATGATGCCGGTGCCGTTGATGCAGAGCAGCACGCCCATGCGCGGCTCGGCGGAATCGGTGACGTGCAGGAAGGTGTTGACGCGGGACTGCGGGTCGGCCTTGGGCAGGTCGGTGACGCCGTAGACGACGCCGCTGGTGCCGGCCGTCGCGGCGATCTCGCCCGGCTCGAGGACGTCCAGGGAGAAGGCGTTGTTGGGCTGGTCGCCGGCGCGGTAGGAGACAGGCGTGCCGGCCGGGATGCCCAGCTCGCGCTGGATTTCGGCGGTGGTGTGCGCCTGCACGCCGATCGCCGGGACGATGTTGGCGAACTTGTCGGCTTCGATGCCGAAATATTCGGTCACGAAATCGGCGCGGCGGTTGCCCTTGAAGTCCCAGAGGATGCCCTCGGACAGGCCCGTGGCCGTGGTCGTGACCTCACCGGTCAGCCGGTAGGCGATGTAGTCGCCCGGCAGCATGAATTTCCAGATCTTGGCGTAGATGTCCGGCTCGTTCTGCTTCACCCAGGCCAGCTTGGAGGCCGTGAAGTTGCCGGGAGAGTTGAGCAGGTGCTCCATGCAGCGGTCGTAGCCGATGCCCTGCAGGGCGGCCGCGCCCGTCTCGACGGCACGGGAGTCGCACCAGATGATGGCGTCGCGCACCGGGTGGACGTCCTTGTCCACCGCCACGAGGCCGTGCATCTGGTAGGAGATACCGATCGACGCGACCTGGCTCATGTCAAAACCGGCCGCCGCCATCTCGCGGATCCCTTCGCACATATACTTCCACCAGGACTGCGGGTCCTGCTCCGCCCAGCCCTTGCGGACCGCCTTGATGGGGGCCTCGGACTTGGGGTTGGTGGATGAACTTACACACTTGCCGCCCGCGATGTCGAGCAGCGCAACTTTGACGGATGAAGATCCGACGTCGATACCCAAAGAATACATTTCTACGATTTGTTTCAAGTTGCCAAAATTACGAATTATTTATTATATTTGCATCGCGTTTGACCATTATTCGTGTTCCAAACAATTTCGAAAATGATTCAATTTCGCCCCAAGCAGGATTAGCACATCGGTAGTGCATTGGCTTCCCAAGCCAAGGAGGAGGGTTCGACTCCCTTATCCTGCTCCAACATCCGGCCCGAAGCCGGATTTTTCATTTCAGAAAGCATGCCGCAGAAAGAGAAAATCCAGCAGATGTTCGACGGGATCGCCCCCGACTACGACCGCCTCAACCACCTGATGTCCCTCGGCGTGGACCGCAGCTGGCGTCGCCGCGCGCTGCGCGAGATCGTCGACGCCCGCCGGGCGCAGTCCATCCTCGACATCGCCTGCGGCACGGGCGACTTCAGCCTCGCCATCGCGGGGCGGATGCACCCCGACAGCCGCATCACCGGGCTGGACCTCTCCGAGGGCATGCTCGCCGTGATGCGCGACAAGGTCGCGAAAGCCGGCCTCGAAGGCCGCATCTCCTGCGAGCAGGGCGACAGCGAGGCGATGCGCTTCGCCGACGCGAGCTTCGACGTCGTGACCATCGCCTTCGGCATCCGCAATTTCGCGCACCGCGAAGCGGCGCTGCGGGAGATCCTCCGCGTGCTCAAGCCGGGCGGGCGGCTCGTCATCCTGGAGCTGTCGGTCCCCGAAAACCGCTTCCTGCGCTGGGGCTACAATCTCTATTTCAAGCACTTCGTGCCCTGGATCGGCGGGCGCATCTCCGGCGACCGCGCCGCCTACACCTACCTCCCCGCCTCCGTGCAGGCCTTCCCGGGCCGCCGCGAATGGACGGCCACGATGGCCGGCTGCGGCTACGCGCAGGTGCGGCACAAGGCCTTCACGCTGGGCCTGTGCCGGATGTATGTCGGCGAGAAGCCGTCAAACGGCTAAAGAAGAAGCCCGATCCCCCCGATCAGCGAGAACAGGAACGTCCCGATCACGAGCAGCGGAAGCATAGGGTCCAGCTGCTTGTCCTTCAGCGTCCAGACGCCCCGCAGGTGCTTGATGTAGAGCGGCAGGGTGACGAAATAGAGGAAATACCAGGGCCGCACGGGCAGCGTCAGCACGAAGACCGTCATCAGGACCCAGCCCGCGGCGATCAGCACCGTCTGGTAGATGCGCGCCCGGCGCTCCCCCATCCGGATGGCCACGGTCACGCGCGTGGCCGCATCGCTCTTCATGTCCCGGATGTTGTTGACGTTGAGCACCGCCACGCTGAAGCAACCGATCGCGGCCCCAGCCAGCGGCATCCGCCAGCACCAGTCCAGACAGGTCAGGTAATAGCCCCCGCACACCGTCGCCAGACCGAAGAAGATGAACACGGAGATGTCCCCGAGGCCGCGATAGCCGTAGGGGTTCTTGCCGAGGGTATAATGCATCGCCGCCCACACGGCGGCGGCGCCGAAAGCGAGGAAAGCGAGCGGAAGCGGCGCGAGCACCGTTCCGAAGGCGCTCCACACCATCCCGAAGCCCAGCACGCAGGACAGGACGGCGAAGCAGCCGATCAGGCGCTTCATCTGCGGGACCGTCATCACCCCGTCCTGCAACGAATAGTGGATACCCTGCCGGTCGGCTCGGTCCGTGCCGTGCAGGGTATCGCCCAATTCGTTGGAGAGGTTGCTCAGGATCTGCAGGCTGACCGTGGTCAGGGCCAGCAGGGCAACCGTCACGTAACTGATGTCGTGCAGCCGCACCGCGATCAGCACGCCCAGCACGATCCCCGCCAGGGACAGCGGGAGCGTGCGCAGGCGCATCGAACGGAGACAGGCTTTTGCGTCCATCCTAGTAGCCGAAGATCTCTTCGAGCGTCAGCTGGCGGACCGGGCCGAGCGTGGAGATGTAGTCCATGTCCACGGCAGCGCGGTTGGCCAGGATGGCGTAGGTATAAGTGCGGTCCTTGACCCAGCGCTCCTGCGCGGCGACCACATCGGCCAGGGTCATGGTCTGGCACTTCTCATAGATCGCGCGGTTCTCCGGCTCGGTCAGTCCCCTGTCGCGGCAGTCCAGATAGGAGCTCAGCACGTTGATGCCGGTCGTCCGGCCCGTGCGGAGGCGGTTGAGCAGCGCGTCGCGGGCCACGGTGAAGGCGGCCTCGGACTGCGGCATCTCGTTGATGATCATGTCGAAAGCCTCACCGGCCTGGCGCACCTTGTCGTTCTGGGTGGCGATGAAGGCGGTGAAGGTATAGGCGTCGTCCTTGAATTCGGGCGCGTCCAGCGAGGCCCAGGCCGAATAGGCCAGGCCGCGCGCCTCGCGCATCTCCTGGAAGACGATGGCGTTCATGCTGCCGCCGAAATATTCGTTGTAAAGGGCGAGGGCCGGCGCCTGGTCGGCCTGGTAGCGCTCGCCGCGGTTGGAATACTGGATGAAATAGGTCTGCGGAGCGTCGTACGGGGCCATCAGCACGCTGTTCTCGGGCGTGCGCTGCATCTGGACGTACTGCCGGGGCTGGATCTGCGCGCCCTCCGCCACATAGTGGGAAGCGGCCAGCGTCTCTTTCAGCTTCGCCTCGTCCATCGCACCGTAATAAAGGATCTCGTGGCCGAGGTCGAACAGGGAGCGGACCTTGGCGAGCAGCTCCTCGGAAGTCAGGGCCATGAGCGCTTCGTTGGTCAGCGTGCCGGCCTTGATGTATTCGGGGCCGAAGTACGCATAGCGGCGGAGCGCGGAATAGCAGCTGCTCTGGACCGTCTTCGCGTCCATCCGGCTCTTGATGATGTCTGCCTTGAGGTTGGCGAGGACGGCCTCGTCCGGGACGGCGTTCCGGACCAGGTCCTCGACGATGCGGAGCGCCTCTGCCAGGTTCTCGCTCAGGCCGGAGACCTGGAGCGAGCTCTGGGTGGCGCCGGCGCCGAAGCCGAAGCTGCAGGCCAGCTCATACATCCGGGAGGCGATCGCCTCCGCGCTCATTTCAGGCGTGCCGAGATAGCTCAGGTAGCTCATGGCGAGGCTCAGGGCGGGATCCTGCTGGGTGCCGCGGTTGTAGAGGGCGACCAGCTGGAAGATGTCGTTCAGTGCGTTCTTCTTGTAGAGCACGTCGGCGCCCTGGGTCAGGGAGAAGCGGGACATATCCTTGTCGAAGTCCACGAAACGCGGCTCGACCGGCTTGACCTCGGCATTCTGGATCTCGGTCAGGAAGTCGCTCGCCTTGTCGCGGTTGGTCGCGACCGGGGTGATCTTCGGGGCGGTGACCTTCTGGATGTCCTTGTCCTCGCCCTGACGCTTGTAGATGGCGGCGTAGGAATTCGCACCCAGGTATTCGTTGGCGAAGGCCACGACATCTTCCTTGGTCACCTGGCTGAGGATCTCAAGCTCGTGGCTGGCATCCTTCCAGGGAATGCCGTTGATGAAAGCTTCCACATAGGAACGCGCCCGGGCGCGGTTGCTCTCCAGCTGGCGCATCTCGCTCAGTTTCAGGTTGTTGACCGTCGCCTCGATCAGCGACTCGTCGAAGTCGCCGCTGCGCAGCTTCGCGACCTCCGCAAGCACCAGGTCGCGGAGCTCCTCGAGCGTCTGGCCCTGCTTGGGGCTACCCATCAGGACGAACGCGCCATAGTCGGCCATCATCTCGTTGAAACCATAGACTTCCAGCGCCTTCTGCTGCTGGTTGATGTCCAGGTCGATCAGGCCGGCGCGGCCGTTGTAGAGCACCCTGTTGGCGATCGTCGCCGCGGCGGCCGTCTTGAGGTCGGAGGCGGCAGGCAGACGCCAGGCCAGGGCGAGGTTTTCAGCTTCCCAGCCATAGACGTCCCGCTCGACGGGCGCCTCGATGGGCGCCTCAGGCTCGAACTCCAGCGCAGGAATATCCGGATTGGGCTTCCAGTCGCCGAAATACTTCTCGATCGTGGCCACCATCTCGTCCGGGTCGAAGTCGCCCGACAGGCAGATGGCGATATTGTTGGGGACGTAATAGACGTCGTAATACTTCTTGATATTGGTAATGGAAGGGTTCTTGAGGTGCTCCTGGGAGCCCAGGACGGTCTGCAGGCCGTAGGGATGGCGCTTGATGAGCGACTGCAGCAGCGCGTCGTAGAGCTTGTCGGTGTCGTCGGACATCGACATGTTCTTCTCCTCATAGACCGCCTCCAGCTCCGTGTGGAAGAGGCGGATCACGTTGTGGCGGAAGCGGTCGGCCTGGATGCGGGCCCAGTTGTCGACCTGGTTGGCCGGGATGTCTTCCTGATAGACCGTCTCGTCGAAGGAGGTCCAGGCGTTGGAGCCTTCGGAGCCGATCAGCGCCATCAGCTTGTCGTATTCGTTGGGAATCGCCAGCTTGGAGGCTTCGTAGCTCACCGAGTCGATCTGGTGGTAGATGGCGGCGCGTTCCTGCTCGTCCGTGGTCTCGCGATAGACCTCGAACAGGCGCTCGATCTCGTCGAGCATCGGCTTCTCCGCGGCATAGTCCGACGTGCCGAACTGCTCCGATCCCTTGAACATCAGGTGCTCGAAGTAATGGGCGAGGCCCGTGGTCGCGGCGGGGTCGTTCTTGCTGCCCACCTTGACGGCGATATAGGTCTGGATACGCGGCGTCTCGTGGTTGACGGACATGAAGACTTTGAGTCCGTTGTCGAGCGTATAAATCTTGGTCTGGAGGGGATCGCCGGAGACGGTTTCGTACCGTTTGCAACCGCCCGCGAGCGTCATGACTGCCAAGGCGAGGACGCTCAGGAAGAGAAGGGAAGTTTTCTTCATACTGGGTTCGTTGTTGGAAAATTCGGAGAGCAAAATTACGAAAAAAGTAACAAAAACTTGCATATTTCGATAAAAGCGAGTATTTTAGCATCGAAGTTTTTCATAGTTTAAGTTTAGGTTAAGTAACGGGTCAGTCGCAGTGATGCAACTGACCCGTGAATTTTTTATCCCAGGGCCCCGAAAATACGCATTCTGCGGCCTTGGTTACGTGTTTTGTCCCTTCTTCCCCTCCGGCACCCCCGGTTTTCCCCTCCATAACTTTTAATTATACATCCGACTCCTTTTCGGAGTTCCGGCGGCGTTTTTCGGCCTAAACGTTTGCGCCAAAATGCAACCGGAAAAATTCCACAACATTTTTTGTTAAAAGTACGAATCTTTCGGGGGCGTGCCGGAAGTTTTCCCATCTTGCGACCGAACGTTAATTCTTAATTCAATGGACATGGGAACTTCATCTTTACGGGAGCGCCTGCGGACCTGGATCCGCGGCCGGCTCCGGAATGCCCTCGACGCCTGGGACGACCGCTACACCCGGGCGCTCGCCTCCTCCTGTGGCGCCGTGCGCGCCCCTTCCGCGCGGACGGCTTATGCCGGTTTCGCGGTCGTATCCTGCCTCATCGTGACGCTCCTGCTGGCGGTCGCCTGCCAGGAGTTCTTCGGGAAGGGCCCGATGGGCGCCCTCCTCATCGACGTCCCGGAGTTCCGCCCGCCCGCGACACGCGGCGGGGCGGACGTGCCCGACGTCGCGACCTTCCGGATCACCGTGACGGGCGCGTCGGGCCAGACCGTCTACGAGAGCGAGTTCGCCCGCTTCCCGGACGAGCTGCCCGTCCCGGCCGGCACCTACACCGTCAGCGCCGTGTCGGCCGGTTTCGAGGCGCCGGCTTTCGAGGCGCCCCAGTGGGGCGACACGCAGGTCGTGAGCGTGGCCGAAGGCAGCAGCGTGGCCGTGACGCTGGCGTGCCGGCAGCTCAACAGCGGGCTGCGGCTCGACGTGGACGAAAGTTTCCGGGAGGCTTTCCCGGACGGGAAACTGTCTCTGAAGGGCCCCGGCGGCACGCTCCCCTACGCCTACGGCGAGCGGCGCGCCGCCTTCTTCCTCCCCGGCACCGTCTCGCTCCTGCTGGACGACGGCGGCTTCGTGCAGACGCTCTTCACGCGCCAGCTGGAGGCGTGCCAGATCCTCACGCTCCGCCTGAGCGCCAACGTCGGCACGCGCGCCGGCGGCGTGAGCGTCTCGGTGGACACCGCCCGGACCTGGCTCAGCGACCGCTTCGTGGTGGGCGGCGGGGGTGCGGACTCGGTCGACGGCGCATACGACGTCGCCGAGGCGCGCCTCCACGCCGGCGAGCGCGGCGTCTGGGTGTGGGGCTACATCGTGGGCGTGGCCACGAACACCCGGAAGGTCGCCTTCAGCCCGCCTTTCAACAAGAACACCAACCTCGTGCTGGGCACCCGCGCCTCCACGACCGAGCTCGACCGCTGCCTGTCGGTCGAGCTGCCCGCGGGCGCCATCCGGGAGGCCCTCAACCTGCAGGACCACCCGGGCCTGCTGGGCCGGGGTATATACATCCGAGGGGACCTTGTGGCGGCGTATTATGGAATACCCGGCCTCAAGGACCCCTCGGAATATCAGTTCAAATAACTAGATGCGCTTGAGGATCTCCTCAGTCTGGGCCTCATAGCCCGGCTTGCGGAGCAGCGCGAACATGTTCTTCTTGTAGGCCTCCACACCCGGCTGGTTGAACGGGTTGATGCCGAGCGTATAGGCGCTCACGCCGCACGCGAACTCGAAGAAATAGAAGAGGGCGCCGAGGCTCTCCTCGTCCAGGCGCTCCACGCTCACCTCCATCTGCGGCACGCCGCCGTCGATGTGCGCGAGCTTGGTGCCCAGCTGGGCCATCTTGTTGCAGTGCTCGACGCGCTGGCCGGCCAGGTAGTTGAGCTGGTCGAGGTTCTGCTCGTCGGAGCCGATCTTCACCTCGCGGGAGGCGTTCTCCACGGTGACCGTGGTCTCGAACATCACGCGCTCGCCCTCCTGGATGAACTGGCCCATGGAGTGCAGGTCGGTGGTGCAGACGACGGAGGCGGGGAAGATGCCCTTGCCGTCCTTGCCCTCGGACTCGCCGTAGAGCTGCTTCCACCACTCGCCCAGGTACTGGAGCTTGGGGTTGAAAGTCACGAGGATCTCGACCTTCTTGCCCTGCTCGGAGTAGAGCAGGTTGCGCATCGCGGCGTACTGCACGGCGGCGTTGTCGGCGGACTTTTTGAGAAGCTCAGCCCGCTCGTCGCGCGCGCCCTTGAGCATCGCGCGCATGTCGAAACCGGCGAGGACGATCGGGAGGATGCCCACCGGGGTCAGGACGCTGTAGCGGCCGCCCACGTTGTCAGGCACGACGAAGGTCTTGTAGCCTTCCTGCGTGGAGAGCGTCTTGAGCGCGCCCTTCTTGGCGTCGGTGATGGCGACGATGCGGGAAGCGGCCTCGGCCTTGCCGTAGGTCTTCTCGATATATTCCTTGACAATGCGGAAGGCGACGGCCGGCTCCGTGGTGGTGCCGGACTTGGAGATCACCACGCAGGCGGTGTTGCGCGTCCGGGCCAGGTCCATCAGCTCGGCGAGGTAGTCCTCGGAGAGGTTGTTGCCGGCATAGACGATCTGCGGGACGCCCTGCTTGCGGATGAA
>JAEEGK010023289.1_pt1 | contig 12930 bp, 4 predicted proteins | sample 8958771 | NCBI WGS metagenome assembly JAEEGK01 (sample SAMN16246547, study PRJNA631951) | gut metagenome | biome: gut microbiome; feature: rumen; material: SC-attached | host: Bos | place: Iran: Karaj | collected 2018-10 | reverse complement strand
AATTTTATCAAATCTTTTGATTCCATTTTTATTAAAAGTTTTTCAATGAAAGAATTCTCTTTTTCAATATTTTGTAAGAAATAAAAATCCATATTATAATATATAATTATTCCTTTTTTATTTTCAATAACCAAAGGAAAATTATCATAATGTTTAAAAAAATTATTTGACTTTGAAAAAAGCCCTATAGATATTCTTATTAAATTATTGTTATTATCAATAATATTTTTATTTTCAATCTCAGTTTTTTCAATCAAATATTTTGAAAAAGATAATTTTTTCTCTATTTCTAAACTATTAAGATTAATTAAAATAATATTATTTTTATTTGATGAAATGAATACTAAATATTTTTCTTTATAAATACATAATTGCTCTTCATTTACACATAATTCTTTGTTCAAATTAATTTTTAAAATTTCTTCTCCATTTTCATTTAAAAAAATAAAAAAGGATTGACTTGATAAAAGAATTAAATAACTATTTATTCTTTTTATAAAATATATTCCTTTCATTGAATTAATATATGTTATATTAGTTGTTAATAAATCAAATAAATAAAAATCAACTGAATTATTCTCAAAACAAATAAATTTTTTATTTTTTGTGACTATAATTTTTGAATATTTTTTATTATTTTTATTTATTAAAATAGTATTTTTAATTTTAAATTCAACGAAATTTCCATCATCATAAAAAGAATAAAGTTCTAATTTATTTAAGTATTCAAAAAAGAACAAATTTTTTTTAATATATAATATATTAATAGGACTTTCATTTAATATTATTTTTTTTTTAATTTCAACATTATAAAAATCATAAACAAATAATATATTTTCAGATAAAATAAAGAATTTTTTTATTTCAGGAAAGAACAATGGTTTTTTATCTAATTCTAAATATTTTTTAAATTGATAATTATAATAATTATTACATAATATCATTCCTCCATTATAGTTTTTAGAATTCTCGATTATATTTGTTTTGTTTTTTGTTTGTAGTAAAAAACAATTATTTAAATTATTAAAATGATTAATTAATGATTTAATTTCTTTTTCTTCTCCTGTTAATTTCCCTAAAGTAAATTTATAATTTAAATAATTAAATATATTTTCTATATTTTGAATTGATTGAAAATGCATTTCTTTTTTCTTTTCAAAATAATTATAAGTTTTTAATAAATTTTCACATAATATAATTTCTAAATAATTCATTTTCATAAAATAATCATAATAAGGAAATAAACTTAAATAAGTTTTTCCATTATTAATATCATTAAATTCCTTTTCAATATCTTCTAAATTTTTTTTATTTTTAAATATACATTCAGTTATATTTTTTAAATATTTTTGATTTAATTTAAATCCATCAATTTTTTCTGAAAAAATTGTTTGTTTTCCATTGACACAAAAAGGACAAATTGGAAAAATAAAATCTTTTAAAATAGGAATTTCTTTTTCTTTTTTTTCTAATTGATGATGATGATCTTTATGAAAGCAAAATACTATATTACATTCTTTACAATAATTTAAAAACATTTTTTTATTATTTTTACTATAAAATAATTGTAACATACATTTATTACAACATTTAAAATTTGATAAATTTGAGTATAATTGATATAAAGGATGATATATTATTAAGAATTCATTTATTGGAAATATTTTTTTATGTTGATTATAACAATATGATTTTATCATTATATTTGAATCTGAATAACTTAAAGATATATTTGGAATACTTGCAAATTTTGTCATATATTTATTAATTAAAAGATTCTCATCTAAGAAAAGAAAATCCTTTGATTCCATTAAAAAAGTGATTTTTCAAATTATTTCTATTTTTTTTCAATGCTTTTATCACATAAAATATTATTTCATATATATTTTTAATGAATTAAATTATTAATATATAATAATTCTTAGTATGATAAAAAATAATATTTCTTTAATTATTAATTTATTTTTTTTTATTTTTTTAAAATATTTTAATATTTACAATAAATTCTTTCATCTTCAATTCTATTTGATAAACAATTCTTATTACTTAAAGTATAATTTAAATAAAATTATCTATATAAAGTTAAAATCATTTTGATTTTAATAAAAAGAATAGCAAATATAAGAATAAAAATCATCTTAAGGATTTCTTATATTTATTTCTAAAGAAATTAAATCTTTTATTTATTAAAGTGAATTATTATTTTCTGCAATCTAATAGAATTCATAATAAATATTATCAGTTAAACCTTCATCTAATTTTATTATTATATACTTTATTTTTATCAAAAGTAAATAAAGTAACTATTTTATTTGATTAATATTTTTAATATCATATTCTTTTTATTGTATTGATAAACTTTCTGAAATTTTGAATATACTTGTTTCAGAAGAATTTTACAAATTTATCATAACTAAATTTAGAATATGTTTTATTCATTATTTACTATGTAATTTTTATTGTTCCAATGATTAAATAATTATTTTTTATAAATAAATTATAATTAAATAAAAGAAAATAAAAGTATTAAATGAAAAATTATATTTTAGAATAATTATTGTTTTTATTTATAAAATATTCAAATTTATTTTTTCTTTATTGAAATTAACAATTGTAATTATATTAATGAAATATTAACTGAATTATTTAAAAACTGAATGATGAGATTCAATGATATTTATGTAAAAAACGAATAATAAATTAGAAAAATTCTTTTGTGGGTTAAAAATAAGGAAAAATCGATTTGTCTTTTTTAATAAAAAAAATTTATATATTATTTAAATTAGAAAATGGACAACAATTCAAAAATACAAAAGAGAATCAATGAATTTTTTACTTTAACATATTCTCATAATGAAACAGAAAATTCAAATAACACTCAAAGTGAATTATCAAATTCAAATATAACAGAAAAAAAGGGAAAAAAAAGAAAGATAATTCACAAAAATTTTCTTTTATTAAAAAAGAGCCTTCATTTAGATAATTTTATGAGAAAAACTCAAATTGATTCTCTTTTAAAAAAATGTAAATCTAAATTATTTAAAAGTATACATGATTCAATAAATTTATGTTTAAAAAAAAAATTACCAAGATTACCTCAATCTTTTATTACAAACATTAAAATTGATTTTAATAAATTTTATCTTTGCCAAAGTATAATTTCAATTTATATTAAAAATCAAATTTTTGAAAGTTTCGATGAATTAATTCAAAAAGATTATATTATAAAAGAAAAAGAAGAAAGTTTAAAAATATTTTTTAATATTACACTTCAAGAAGTTTTTGAATATTATTTAAATAGTAAAAAATATTTAGATGATTATTTAAGAATTTTAGAAAGAGAAGGAGAAAATTTTGCAATTTTATTTGATTTTATTTCTCATATTTTTTTAAATTATTATCTTAAAGGAAAAGGTAATAAACCTAAAATAAAAAGAAATAAGATTAAAGGATTTAAAAGTTTAAGTTTAATTAAAAAAAATAAATTACCCTTTTATAATAAAAAGGTGAATAGATTAAATAAAATTTTCAAAATTGAAAAAACTAACAAAAATGAAAATGAATATATTGATAATAATCAAAAATAATTTAAGAAATTAATGATTATTGAGTAATTATATTGAAATTATTATTTTATATATTTTCATTTTTATGTAAATATATTAATTGTAATTAAAAAAGAGTTGTTTTCAATCAAAAAAATTCAATTTATAAGAGATTAATTTTTTCTTTCATATTATATATATATAGACTTGTTATATATGAATAAAATTTATGAGTATAAAAAATAATTATTTAATCAATTTTATATATCATAACTAAATATAAAAGATTTTGTTAATAAATTAAAAAATTATGAAAAATAAAGAACCATATTTTAATAACTTTATTAATCATTTTTATTTTAATCCTTATAAAAATTATTATCATAAAAAAGTAATAATATTTTAAATAACAATTTAAAACATTTATTTATATAAAATAAACAAAAAAATGGAAGTTCAAAAATAAGAAGAACCAAAAAAGAAAAACACTTTTTTTCAAAAGCTCTTCATAAAAACATCAAAAAATTTTAGTTTCAATATCTTCCAAGCATAAAAAAAAAATTGAGACAACAGAATTGCTCAAACAAATCACCGAAGAATTAAAAATGAAATTTCTCAAAGAAGATAAAATTTCTTCTTTAAAAAAAAATAAAATGAAAATTACATTATATAACTTAATAATAAAATAATATAATTTATTACAAAACAATTTAAAAAAGAAAAAAGTAAAATAAAATAAAAGAAATGATTAAAATAGTCCTTTAAGATATTATATGATATAAATAAAATAATTAAAAGTGAAAATTTAAATATGGAAATAATTTAATTTAATTTGTTTACATTTTTTTTATTTGAATTAAATTTTTTTTGAACTAAATCTTTAAATATTGTTTATTTTAATGAAAAAAGACAATTTAAATATCTAACTTCATTTAAAACAATGAAGTATTATTTTAGGGAAAAATAATAAAATTTCTTAATTAAATAAGAAAAAAAAAGAATATATTTTACCCTTATTAAATTACCCAAAATTATCTCTTTTCAAAATGAATAAATAAAAATACACATAATAAAAATAATATTATCAATAACAAAAAAATTATAATTATAATGATTAAAAATTTTCAAGATTATTATTCCTAATAAAAAATATCAAAAATTATTATTATCAAAAAAAAATATCATTAATAAAAATTTATTATTTATTTTTCTTAGGATTATTATTTGAATTATTAAACCTTTGTTCTTGTTTAATAATTAAATCACAAATCATTTGCATAGCATTAGCATTTTGTTGTGAAGTACCTTTTAAATTGCAAACTCTTCCAGTTCCATTAATAGTATTTAATTTAGAATCATCATTATATTCTTTACTAAAATTAATCAAAGCTCCAGTTTTACTCATAATAGTTCTAACATTTTCTCCATTTTTTCCAATTAAAAAAGAAACAAGTCTATCAGGAACAATAAAATCAATTGAAATTTTCATTATTCCATTTTCTTCATATGACCAATTATTTTCATTATAATTTCTTTCTCTATAATTTCTCTCTCTTCTATTATATGAATATGATCTTCCATTTCCAGAATAACTTCTAGAACGTGATCTTGATCTTCGAGAATGAGATTTTGAATTTGATCTCCTTCTATTATAATTATAATGATAATTTTTACTTTTGCTTTTACTTCTTCTTTGATCTCTTTCTCTTCTATTATTTTTATTATCTGAATTATTATTATTTTGACTATCTATTTCTTCTTCTTCATCTTCTCTTTCTCTTTTCATATTTTGAAATCTATCTTTTAAAGTATAAATATGATCATCTTCATTTTCTTTTGGTCCTGCTGTTGTAAATATAGAATTAATAAATTGATTTGCTATATTTTTATTTAAACTTTTCCCACTTTTTAATATTGGTCCTCCACTTTTAAAACATTCCATTTGTTCTATTATTATACAAACTGCATCTTGGACAGAAGAAAATGACCCTGCTATACATACTGGAATATCATGACATGAACTTTTTTTTTCATCATGTTTATTACTCATTATTTTTATTGAAGCTCCTTTTGAAAAATTTGCTATTTCTTGTATCATACATCCACCTGCTCCTATTAATTTAGTTACAAATACTTTATTTATTAACATTTTTAATGTATAACTTTTTTTTCCATCATAAACTGCTCGAATATCATCTTTTATTTTCCTTGTTATTGCAATTATTGCTTCTTGAACATGTTCAATTGTTCCTTGAAGAGAACAAATATAATCTTTATGAGCTAATTGTTTATTTTTATGATCTTCATAAATTTTCATATTGACATTAAATTCCTTTGATAAAATATCATGCATATTAGAATGTCTTTTACTAGTTAAAGTATCAATAACATCAGAATTAACTACTAATTTAACATTAGTTTGACTAGTTCTAATATTTAAAGGTTTGCATTCAAATTCAATTTTAGAAACTTCATTATATCTTTCTTCCATAATATTTTGAATATTCATAATAGCATCACTAACATTATTTGGTCTTCCACTTATAGAAACAGTTCTATAAGTCATTTTATATATTGGTTGATTAATAACAATTGATGCTCTTGATTCTTTTATCATTGTTGATATTTGTTTTCCTTTTGTTCCTATTACCATTGAAACTAATCCATTTGGAATCATTATTACTATTTCAATTTTTGATAATTTACTAGATGAATTTTTTTCATTTATATCTGTTATTTGTTGATCTAAATCATTTGATACTATAAATTCTAATAATTGTTGTGTGGCATCTCTTTTCTTTTTTAAATTTGGACCTTTTATTTTTAATAAACAACCATTAAAATCTGGAATTACAAAAGATGTATCAAATTCCATATTTACATCACCTATTTGATTTGATATTTTTGATAAAATATTTTCTTGAATTAATCTGTCTTTTAAAGGAATTGCTAAAAATATTAAAAAATCTAATGATGGTTTTTCTTTGAAAGTTTGATTTGGAGTTTTTGGCTTTTCTTCAGAATTATTACTATAAGAATTGTTCTTTGATCTGTCTTTTGAATAGGAATTATTAGAATGAGATCCTGAATGAGAATGACTTTGAGATATTGGACTATTAGTTTGACTATAATTTTCTATTTCATGTTTTTGATTTTTCTGATTTTCGATTTCGGAAGGAGAATCTTTTTTTTCCATTTTTTTTTTTTTGATTTTTTAAAATATTTTTTTTTGCTTAGGATTATATTTTTTTTTGTAAAGGATGATTTTTTGAAATTTAATTTTTTTTTATTAATATTTTTTATTATTTTATTAAATTTCTTTATCCAAAATATATTATATATTTTAATATGAAGACTCTATATAAATTTTTGCATAGAAATTTTTCAATTCACTATTCGTATTTTTTGCCTTCCAATTTATTTCAAAAGTTTTTATCGATGATATTTACCCATTTCAAATAATTAAAATTCTATTTCAATAAATTTCTATTAAAACATTTCTATTTATCATAAGTATAATTATTTAATTTATTATTTTTATAATTATTCTTACATAATTAAATAAATCAAAAAATAAATTATTAATAGAGAGAAATTAAATAATTGGATTTTTATTACTTTTAATCTATTTTGTTAAATACCATGAAAAGCTTTTTGTAATTTCATTATTTTCAACAATACTTGATATATTTTTTTCATTTTTTTTTTGATTCTAAATTTGAACAAATCAAAACAACAATTACTTAATTTTATGTTGGATAAAATATTATAAAAATAATGAATGAAAAAAAAAACGTCAATTATAAAATAAATAAAAAAATTATAAAAGAAAACAATAATGAAAAACAAATTTATATATTTCTTAATTTCTTTAACTGTTTCTTTATCCATAAAAACAACAAAAAAAACAACTTTAAAAACTCAAAAAGTAACTTATGGAAATGAAATAACATTAAAATCAGTAAATTTCCAAGATAATTGTTATGCATTAGATGAAGGATATACATTTGAAATAGAAATGAAACAAACATCATCGAATTTTGCTTTAATATTAGAAAAAATGATATATTTACAACAAGTTTCAAATCCAGATAACACAATTCCATGTACTTGTATATCAAATATTAATTCAAATACTTTAAATTGTTCTTTGGATGAAGCTCCTTCAACAAAAAATTTAAATAATAAAGAATTTAAAATTAAACAAACAAAAGATATTGAATTCCCTTGTGTTTCATCCTCAGGAAAAAATATACAAACATGTTTATTAAAAGCATCTAATTTAGAGGAGACAATAACATATCATAATTTATATGATGTGTTATCAGGTGATCAAAACACATCTTATATAATAAATTATAATAATAAAAAGGAAGGTGAAATTTATATTAAATTTGAAACATTTTTAATGGGAGAAAGCCCTGATATAACATTAAATGGAGTCACTATAAATAATTGTGAAGAAATTAGTTATCCTGATGAAGAAGACGAAGGTGAATTTGTTAAATGTACTATTAGTAAAGATCAATTTCCAATGAGTGGAACTTATAATGTTATTGTTATTAATCAATGTGGTTATGAAGAATATCCTGGAATTGATGTTGTTATTATTGGAGGAGAAAATAATGCTAGTTCTCAAGTAGATTCGAATAATAATGATTATGATTATGATGATGGTTACGATTATGACGATGATTACGATTATTATGATTCTGATTATTATAATAAATACGATTATGATGATGATGACTATTATGATGATGATGATGACTATGATGATGATGATGATGATTATGATTATGGAAATGGAAAATGGTTTAAAGTTGGATTTTCTTTGATTTTGATGATTGTTCTTTTTTAAAATAAAGTTTAAATATTCTTTTTTATCTTAGGGAATTAGAAAAAAATTTAAATTTTTTTATTCAATTAAAAAATAAAAAAATAAAAAAATGTCATCTGAAACTGAATGTCAAATCAAAGTAGTAGTTCGAACACGTCCAACTCAACAATTCGCTCAACGAAACCTATCCATAAATCAATTAGAAAACAAAATCTCAATAACAATTCCTAAAAATGAATCCAAAGGTTTAATAAATAACCAAAAAGAGAACTGGCAATTTCAATTTGATAAAATTTTGCACAATGTACCTCAAGAAGAGGTATTTGAATATTGTGTTAGAGAAATAATTCAATCATCTACAAAAGGAATAAATGGAACAGTGTTTGCATTTGGCCAAACTGGAAGTGGAAAAACTTTTACAATAAGTGGTTCACCTACAAATTTTAATTATAGAGGTATTATTCCAAGAGCTATTAGTAGATTATTTCAAGAACTTGGATGTAAAAGTGATTTTGAAAGTAAAGTTTCTATTAGTTATTTAGAAATTTATAATGAAATTGTTTTTGATTTATTAAATGTTACTAATAGTTTAGAACAAAGAAGTGATATTACTTTCCAAGAAGATGCAAAAGGAAATATTATTGTTAAAGGATTAAGTAAACATATGGTTAATAATGAAGAAGAAGCTTTTAATTTATTGTTTGAAGGAGAAAGTAATAGAACTATTGCTGAACATCAATTAAATAAAGAAAGTACTCGTTCTCATTGTGTTTTTACAATGAATATTGAAATGAAAAGTAAAGTTGAATCAAGTGAAAAAGTTTTAGCATCAAAATTAAATTTTGTTGATTTAGCAGGTTCTGAAAGAGTGAAAAAAACAGGATCAACTGGAATTGCATTAAAAGAAGCAACATATATAAATAAATCACTTACATTTTTAGAACAAGTTGTTGTTGCTTTAACTGATAAAACAAGAAGAAAAGATTATATTCCTTATAGACAAAGTAAATTAACACATATATTAAAAGATTCAATTGGTGGAAATTGTAAAACTTGTATGATTGCAAATATTTGGCCTGAAGAACCTTTTATTTTGGAAACCTTATCAACATTAAATTTTGCGAAAAGAATGAAAAATGTTGTAAATGATATTTCTGTTAATACTATTGTTGATACTAATGCATATTTGAAGAAATTACAAAAGGAAATAAAAGATCTTAAACAAGAATTAATAATGCATAATACTTTATCAAATAGAGGGAATATTAATTATGATCCATATACTCCAGAAGAACAATATGTTCAACAACAAATAGCTTTGAAATTTTTAAATGGAGAAAGTGAAGATATTGATTTTGATTCAGTGAGACAAGCAAAAGAATTATTTAATCAATGTAGAATAATGTTTCAAAAGGAATTTACAGCTGAACAATTATTAGAAGATAAGAATAAAAATAATGTAGAAAGAAAAGATACGAAAAATACAATTGAAAAACAAAAATCTATTTCTGATGCCAAAAGTGGTGTTGGTGAATTTATAGAAAAACCTTCTTTTGGAATTGGAAGAGCTCCAAAAGATGCGAGACCTGTTTATTCTAGTGAACAACAAAATAATTTAAATAATACTTTAAGAGAAAGTCAAATTAATAATGAAAATGCTTATGTTTCATATAATGATTTTATTGAAGGAGATGATAAAAATATGAATATTCAAGATAATTTACAAAAAAAAAATTTAAGTAATGAAAATGCTGATGTTATATTAAGAAATGAAAATGAAGATTTTGAAGAAGAAATCCCTGAAGAAAATATTCCTGATAAAAATTCTGCTTTTGCATTATATAAAAATGAAAATGAAACAGCGAAAAATATTGAAGAACAAATAATTCAAACTAATACAGATTTAAAAGTTAAAAAAGACGAAGCAAAAAAATTAGGAGAAGAAGGAAATAAATTAAAAGAAGAAATAGATAAAATTAAAAATGCTTTGAATGAAAAACAACAAAATAAATTAAATTTAGCTGATGAAATGACTAATGTTATTGATGATGAAGAATGTAAATTAATTGATGAATTAAAAGATCTTAGAAGTCATTATAAAGAAACAGTTGATAAATTTAAAAATGTGAAAGTTGAAATTAATGAAATGAAAAATAATTTAGATATGTTAAAAGTTAAATATGTAGATTCTTTTGAAAATTGGTTTTTTAAAAAATATAAAGTTACTGTTCAAGAACATGAATTAAGATTAGCTAAAGCTAAATATGGAGTTAATGTAAATGAAGAAGTTGTCAAAGAAAAAATCAGTGATCCTGATGAAGAAGCTTTTAATAATGCTAAAAGAAAAGTTCAATCTATTCATAGAGCAAAAAGATTGGAAAAGGCTATTAAATAAAAATATTTATAATTTTTGGACGGAGAATAAGATTTTTTTAAATGATATTGAAAATTATTATTTATATTATTATTTTAGGTGATTATTTATTATTTTTTAATTTTCAACAATAAAAATATATATATTTAAAAAATTAAAAAAATAAAAAAAAATAAAATAGAAACCTGATTTATTTCTAGAAATCTATGTATTAAAAATTTAAAAAAACTCTTAAAAAAATATATAAGCCAAAAAGGCTCTAAAATAAAAAATAGAAAATGTCTTATAACCGGAACTACCACAAAAGTTATTCTTCTTATGATAATTATGGATATAACACCCATTACAATAATAATTACAACAATTACAACAATAATTATAACTATAATAGAAATTATAATCAAGATTATCAAAATGCAAATTATAACACAAATTATAATTATCATAAAAGTTATACTCGAGGTGGATATCGTGAAGATTATAGAAATGATTATAATAATTATTATTTGAATAAAAAAAAAAATTATGATTCATATAACAGTCAAAATTATCAAAATCAATATCAAAAAAACAAATATTACCAAAATACAAAAAATGAAGAAATAAAAGAAGAAGATATAAAATCAGATATAGATGAAAATGAAATAGAATTATATAATAAGAAAATAAATAGTACTATATCAATAGAACACTTAAAAGAATATTGTGAAAGGAAAGAAAATAAAGACAATATAAAATTAGTGGATAAACAATGTCCAATAAATGATTTAATAAGTTTAATAGATTTATCAATGTCAATAAAAGGACCTGATGAAGAAAAAGCATATTTAGAACATCCAGAATATATTTCTTTAATAAGAAGAGGAAATACAATTTTAGAAAAATATAATAATTATAATGAATATCAAAATTCGATTTTATTGAGAAAAGGAATGAAAAAATTTATAGATATACCATTTAATTTTTATAAAGAAAGAAGAAATCAAAGTGAAGAACACAAATATAAATTAAATATGACTTCTGAATATTTTTCAACATTACAATATATTTTTTATCCTGTTTTAGAAAGTTTAGAAGAAGGGTATTTAATTGAGATAATAAAATTAATGAAAGCAAATGGTGAAAATGCTCAAATATCATATAGTAAAAAATTTAATTTTTGGGTAATTGCTTCAAAAAATGTTTGTTTAACTGCAAATAATAGAAAAGATTTAGATTATTATAATCCAAGAACCAAAGATGGAAATCCAACAAGATATTCTTTTGCTTATGTAATTGGACAATGTTGGTTTGATATATTAGATAATTTTAAAAAAGAAGAAATAGAAAATTTAAAAAATTATTTAGATAATAAAACTTTCGTTGGTGAATATGTAGGAAATCAATATCATCAACATTTGATTAGATATATGAAACATACAATATTATTTTTTGGAATTGTAGAAAACGAAAGTATTGATAGTTCAATTCCAGTGATTGAAGCTTTTAAAATATTTAAAAAATTTAAATTAGATGTTGTTCCTTATGAATATATTTGCACTTGTGAAAGTTTTGATGAATTATGTGAAAAATTAAAAGGTTTATATGTTAGAATTGCTGAAAGTTCTATAATTGATGAAGAAGAAGGAAGTGTTATTTATTTAAGTAGAACAAGAGCAAGATATCAAAATTCTGATATTAAATTTAGAGATACAGATAAAGTTTTAAGTTTATGTAAATTAAAAACTTGGGAATATAGAGTTTATAGGAAATTAAGAGAAAAAATAAAAAATAATTTATTAGATAAAAACTTTAACCAAGAATCAAGAAGAAAAATTTCTCAATTTTTTGAAGAATTAAGATTAATGTTACAAGGATTTAATTTACCTATGCCTTTACAATTTTATTACAAAGTTGCAGAAACTGCTTTTGAATTTGCTAATTTTTATAAAGATAAATTTAAAAATGAAAATAATCCTTATGGAACTTTAGATTTACATGGAAGTTATATTGATTTTTTAGAAACTATACATTCTATTGTTGATGATACTGTTACTTTAAAAAGTAGAATTATTCAACAAAATAATATTTTAACTTATGATTATTTAATTAAAAATACTTTGAAAAAAAAAAAAATAATTGAAATTATTATTTATGCTCCTCCTTTTTATTTAAGTGAAGATTTTTTAAAA
>JAEEGK010023288.1_pt1 | contig 12930 bp, 7 predicted proteins | sample 8958771 | NCBI WGS metagenome assembly JAEEGK01 (sample SAMN16246547, study PRJNA631951) | gut metagenome | biome: gut microbiome; feature: rumen; material: SC-attached | host: Bos | place: Iran: Karaj | collected 2018-10 | reverse complement strand
TATCTCTATTATTATTATCTCTATTATTATTATCTCTATTATTATTATCTCTATTATTATTCTCTCTATTGTAATTTTTTTTCTTATTATACTTACCTCTATTTCCATTATTCCCTTTCCAATTCCCATTATTCTTAATATTATAACTAGTATTGCCTTTTAAATTCATCATATTCACCATTTGTGGATAAGTCATTAATAATCTATTAATGATTTTTTCACCAAAAGAAACTTCTTTAATTTTAGGAATATTTTCTATTATAATATTTAAAACATCATTTTGAGTTTTTGAATTTGCATTAGCTAAAACTTTTTGAACAACATAATTTCCATGTTCATCAACAATTAAATCACAAATAATATCTTTATGATTAAGAGCATCAATTAATTTTTTCCTAGCAGGAGCATCAGAATAATCAAAACATTTTTCAACAACATTAGAAGAATATTTATGTTTAGAATAATAAGTAATATTTCCAATTAATTTATCAACAAGTTTTTCAGAAGCTTTTGCATCACATAATAATAACATACTTTGAATAACATAATTACCAAATTGATCAATAATTAAAACAAGTGAATTTTCAATTAAACCATCAATTAATTTCTTTTGTAATTCTTTATCATTTCCATCTAAATATTTTTGTAAAACACAACAACCATGTCTATGAGTAGCTAAAGAAGCACAATTATCTATTATAATTTTATGTATCTTTGGTGAATAAGAAGGAAAATCATTTATTAATTTTTGAATTATATGTGTTCCATTTAATTCTTTTAATAAAGAAACAACTGAAGGTCTTATTATTGTAATAAAATAATCAATTAATTCATTTGTTGATAAATAATTTATTAAATTTTGAATTACTCTTGTTCCATGACTATTACTTCCTATATCTAAAATATTTGTTGATAAAATCATTAATATTCTTTTTATTTGTTCCGGTTTTAAAGTAGGACATAATTTTTGAATTAAATAATTTCCAAAAGGATCTTTTACTAAAGAAGAAATATAAGGTAAAATTGCAGGATAAAAATATTTAGATGCTTCTTCAGGTTCATCTTCAATTTTTTTTTGAAGAAAACGACATCCTGCTTGATCTTTTGCTAAGGGAAAAATATTATATGCTAAATATTCATAATTTTCATTTATATATATATTAGGATCTATTCTTTTTATTTTTTTATTATTTGATGTTATTGTTGTTATTAAATCTTGAGATGTTATTGGACGAGGCTTATTTAAATTTGATGTTCTTGGAATTACACTTGGAATTTTTCTTACTGTTTCTTCTGTATTTTTACTTTCATTTTGATTTGTTTTATCTTCAATATTTTTAAATAAATCTTGATTGTATGATGGAAATTTTGCTCCTATTGATGGAAATTTTTTATATTGTTCCCCATTGAAATAAAAGTTATTAAAATAATTGGAATAATAATTTATTGTAGGTTCTTGCTTATTATTATTTGATGAAGATACATTTTCATTTTCATTTATTTTATTTTGACCACCTCCATTCTCATTAAAATTATCTTCATCATTATTTTGAGGATTAAATTTATTTTTATTTGTCATATTAGTTGGAGGAGGAATAAAACCTTCATTAAAACCTATTAAAGGTTTTTTCGGAATATCAAAATTATTTGAATAAATATTAAATTTATTATTCTTATTTAGATTATTATAATATAAAGGAGAATTTTTTTCATCATCATCACTAATATTCAAAGTAAATTGATTTCCTTCAATTGTATTAACAATGCCATTGTTATCATCTCTTTCTATTTTATCAGATTTATTATTATTTAAATTTTCATCATTTTCATTTTGTTCGTCATCACTATTAAAATTTAATAAAAATAAATCTTTATTTTCTTCTCCTTCATCTTCACCAGAATTTCCAGAAGAACTATTATTAGGATTATTGCTGTTTCTCCCACTATCATATTTTTTATAAATTTCTTTACTTTTCATTTTTTCTAAATTACCTTCAATTTTTTCTTGTAAAGTAGTACCAATATTATTAAAATTTCCATAATTATTACCATTAGGATTATTTAAAGAAGAATTTGAATCTCTTCCTTTCATTCCAAAATCAAAGATAGCACTTGGAGAAAAATTAAAATTTGAATATTGATTATTAGTATTGAAATTATAATTATTATAAATATCTTTTTTATTATATTCTTCCTCAGGAGAATAATAACCAAACATATCATTATTTGAATTAGGATGTCCCATTCCAGCATAATAATTAACAATAGGACTATTACTTTGTCTTGGAGAATAATAATTATTATCATAATCTCCTTTACATACATTTGCTTTTGATGGATAAAATTTTGTATTTAATTCTATTTTTTCATTTGAATTTTTTGGAGATAATATTTGATTATTTATATTATTATTTAATTGTAATTGTGCTATGTTTGATATATTATTTGTTGGTTTTGGAGATAATGTCATTTGGTTATTTTTTATTATTTCAGGAGAGGAATTTTTTTTTTGGCTTTCTTCGTTTTTTGAATCAGGAGAACTCATTTAAATTAATTATTTTGGTTTTATTAATTTTATTATATAATATTTATTTATAAGGTTTAATTTAATTTTTTTAGTTAATTTTTTATATATTAAAAAATAATATATCTTCAACATTTAAAATTAATTAAAAATCTACAGTTTAAAAATAAGTTTTATTTTTTTATTATTTTACATTAAATCTTTTAAACCATCACTATCTATACTTTTATTTTTATCGATTGAATTATTAATAGATAAATCTCTTTCTGTTTTTTTTCTCAAATATTCGTTTTCTTGTTTATTATCAATTTGATTTAAAGGAGAAGTAAAATTTTTAGCAGCATTTAAATTTTCATCTAAATCATTTAAATATTTTTCTTGAAAATCTTTAATTTGAGAAAAATATTTTAATTCATTTTGAGCTTCTGTATTTCTATTTTTTTCAGCAATCAATTTTATTAATTGAGATATTTTATTTTGACTTGATTCACTCATAAAACTTTCAATGTTATTTAAATTTTGTCCATTTCTTAAATAATAAGTTTGAAGTTTTTTATATATTTGAGAAATTATTTCATTTTTTGAAATATCAACAATTTGTTCTTGATTTAAGTTATTATGATCAGGAAGAGAATTATCATTATCTATAATTTTTAAATTAGGAAAAAAATTTTGTATAACATAAAAAAATAAATTTTCTAATATTTTTTCTTTATCTAAAAGTAAAACTAATTGCTTTCTAATTTTTTGATTTCTTGCTCCTAATTCACTATGACAATAATCGAGAAAATCATGTTTACCTTCTAAAATTTCTATTCTTTTTTTTAAAGAATTTACTTTTTGAGCAATGTTTTTTGTTTTTTCTCTTATTCCTTCTAAATCTAATTTTTTATTTTTTGGTAATAATTCTAAATTCATTGCTTGCTTTAATTGAATTTCATTTCCTTTTAATTCTAATTCATTTTTATTTTTTCTTTTGATGAAATTTAAATTTTCAGGATTATCTTTTGTAAAATAAGTATTACAAAATTCATATTCTCCAATTTCAGGTTTTATTTTGTGAAAATCATATAAATTTAATTGACGAACAAAACTTGAAAAAACATTGGTTTTAAAATGAGTTGATAATATTGATTTACAAAATTCATTGTATTTTAATATTATAAAACCATTTCCTTTTTCATTCCAATGAATTATTTCTGAATTTTTTGGATTCTATATTTTATTATTTTTATTTATTTTACTGAAACAATCTCATATAATTTAATTAAAAATGGAGCAAGTTTTGATTTTTTTTTTTGGGGATTCATTTTATTTTTGTTTATTATATATATTTGTTTAATTTTGATTTTTTAAAATGCAATCGATTAAAAAAAATAAAGGTAAATAAATGATTTAATTAAAAAAAAATATTTCAACAAAATAATCATAAATTTTTAAATGAATGAGATATTGTAAGTATAATTTACAAAAAAAAGATATTTAATTGTACTTATAATTTTTATAATTAATCAATCAAAAATATTTATTCTATAAACACTTCAAATTGAGTTTTTTTATGGAAATATATTTTTTATATAGTTAAATTTCATTAATGGTTTTTACTTTTATTATAATATTAATAAATATTTCAAATTTGAGTATTACTTAACTCCTTTATTATTAATTTTTTAATTATTATAATTCAATTAAAAATTCTCAAATATTTAAAAATTTATATCATGACTTTTTTCTTTTTCCTTTTTTTGTTAATAAACATTTCAAAATATAATTCACATGTACATGTAAAATTAGAAGTAATATGTGATGATAATTGTATTTCAATCTTTTTAGATGAAGAATTAGTTTATGAGAACACTAATCCTCAATTAGATTTAAATCCAAATTATATTTATACAGATTTCTTAGCAGAGAGAGGACAAAATATAAAATTTAAAATATATAATAAAGGAGGAAATGGAGGATTAGGAGCAAAAATTTTAATTAGTAATCAAAATGGATTTTATCAATATTTAACTACTACAAATGAAGATATGTTTATATTTAATCTTACAGAACCCAAAAAGCATTTTTCAGTTCAAAATAGTTATAAAAATAAACAAACTGAAACATGGCAGAATTTATATACTATTCTAGGAAATATTTTAACAACTTTTTATGAACATCCTAATCAATTTATAGAAGTTGATTTTACTATTCCAGAAGATATTGAAGATGAAATTTCATTTAGTTATGAAGAATATTATCGAGTAATAGTTCATAATGCTGATCATATGATTAATTTAAATGATTTTATTCACCCTTTCTCAGATATTTCTTATACTTATAATAAAATTTATTTTTTTAAAGATGATATTGATTTAAATGGTAATTTTTATTTCCAGGATTCAAATAATGAAATAAATTATAATGAAATATATAATTATAATGGAGATATATATTATATACCCAAAAACCAAATATATTATATTGATAAAATATATTATACTTTAAGTCATGGTGAATTTTTAGATCTTTATCAATATGGAACTATATATTTAAAAATATGTCCTGATTATTGTCAAGAATGTACAATTTATAGAGTATGTCAATCAATATATCCAGAATCAAATATTGAGGATTTTATTTCCCAAAATGTTGAACTGTATTATAATCAAGTTTTATATACTAATGAAAGAACAAGTAAAGTTTTAATTACTTCAACAAATAATTTTCAAAGAATAGAGAATAGTCTAAAACCAAATTTAGGTTATTGTGAAAATGTATTGAAAGATTATTTTCACACAGAAGATTTTATAATAACAACTTATTATAGTAGTAATGAAATTAATAAAGTAATAATATTTAATGAAGATTTAGAAAAAATATTAACTTTAACTGATTTATCAATATGTTTAAATTCAAAAATTTTTTATGATGAAACTTCATTACAAATGAAAAACTGTTATGAAACATGTAAAACTTGTTTTGGAAATCAAATTAATAATTGTAAATCGTGTAATGATAGAAATATTTTAACAACAAAAAACACATGTGTAAATATATATGAAAAATGTGGAAATGGAAAAAATTTAAGATTATTTGAAGCTTATGATGATGGAAGTATAGAGTGTATACATCATTCAAATTGTAATTCAAATAATAAAAATTTTTTAAAAGACACTTTAGAATGTGTCAATTCATGTGATTCAATTTCAATTTCTTATTTAGCTTGTATTTCTTGTGCTGAATATGAATCTCAAATTTTTAATTCTTGTGTTGATTTAAAAGATAAAATTAAAAGTGTTCAAATCATTCAAGAAAATATTATTAAATTTTTAGATTCTGATCCTTTGTTTGTTTCAGGAAATTATATATATTATATTGATACTTATCCTCCTACTAATACAATAGTAAATGTTCAATTATCTGATATTAATTTAGGAGAATGTGAATATTTATTAAAAGATAAATATAATATATCAAAAAAAGAAAAATTAATAATTTTCCAAATTGAAACTATTGTAGAAGGAAAACCAACCTCAAATTTAGAATATTATGTTTATTCAAATGATGGAAATTTACTTGATTTAGGTGTTTGTGATGGAACTGAAATAAGTATTACAAAAACAATTATAAATGATTCAAGTATTGATTATGATTATGCAAATTCTTTTGCTGAAAAAGGAATTGATGTATATAATATAAAAGATGAATTTTTTACTGATTTTTGTAATGGAGTTTCTGTTAATAATCAAGATTTAACTTTACAAAATAGAATTGATGATGTTTATGTTAATATTTCTTTCTGTGATGATGGATGTGAATATCAAGGAATTGATTTAGAAACAAAAAAAGTTATTTGTTCTTGTACTAATATAAAAGAAACTAATGATAATAAAAAAGAAAGTAATAAATTTAATAGAAAATTTAAAGAAGTATCCAAAAAATTATTGGATAATATTAATTATAAAATATTTGTATGTTATAAATATTGGTTTGAACCGAAAAAATTGAGAAAAAATTCAGGTTTTTTATTTTTAATAAGTTTATTTTTTATTTCGCAAGTTTTTTTCTTTTTTTTTTGGGTAAATTGGTATGAAGTGACTTTAAAGAAAGTAAGAAAAGCATTAAAATTAAAAAAAAAGGATACTAAATCAGTAAATCTAGAAACTCAAAAAAATCTTTTATTTTCTCAAAATACAAACAGCAACAATGAAAATGATGATAATAATATAAATATTCCTCCAAAAAAGATAAATAATATAATAATTAAAAAAACAGAAATGAATAAAGAAAAAAAGGAAAGTGAATTTTTCTCTATAAGATCTTCAAATTCTCCAAAAAAAAGAAAAAGGGATGAACCTTTTTATAATTACTTTTTTTATTCACCAATGAAAGTAAAATTTAAAAAAGGAGATTCAACAAAAACTATTAACTCTTTAAATACTGAATATCCTTTATCCTCAAAAAAAATAAATGTAAAAATTTATGATAAAAAGAATGATAAAAAGAAAGAAATTGATTATGATGCATTAAATTATTATCAAGCATTAAAAAAAGATCAAAGAAAATTTTTGAATATATTTAAACATACTGTAACATTAAAAATAGATATTCTTTCTATTACTCTTCATATTGGACAATTTGAATATTTTCCAATTTTAATTAGTACATATATTTTATCAATAAGTATAGATTTTATTATTAATGCTTTATTATTTTGTGATGAAGTAATTTCTTCAAAATATAAAAATGGAGGAGAATTAAAATTTTGGGAAAGTTGGATTTTATCAGTATGTTCAAATATAATATCGAAATTATTTGCAATTATTATTTTACAATTCACTGAATATAACATTAAATTAGAAATTATCACTAGAGAAGTTAAAAATAAAAATAAAACAAAAATAAAATTATATAATTATTCATTAGATGTAATTCATAAAATTAGAAAAAAAATTTATATATATTTTTTACTACAAAATATTTTAATGTTATTATTCACTTATTATTTAACTATTTTTTGTGCTTTATATAGTGAATCTCAATCTGCTTTGTTTAAAAATTATTTTATAGGTTCATTTAATTCATTATTATATTCTATAATTATTTCTTTTATTATTACAATTTTAAGAATTATATCTATTGTTTATCATAAAAAAAGATGGTTTTTGATATCTCTTTTTTTTCAAATAAAATTATAGTTGATATATATTTTTAATTGATTTTAAACCAATTGTTTATAAATAAAAAATTTTGTATTGAATTAATTGTGAAATTATAATATAATAGTTAAAATATCTTTTAATATAAAAAATTAGAATTTTAAACACTACATTTAACATTTTTAAAATAAAAAAATAATTATTTTTATTTAAAACTCATAGATTATAATTTATGATTTAAGAAATTAATTTATTTTTTAAAAATGTCAAAAAACTCTATAATATTTATATTATTAGAATCATTTATTATTTTCAATTTTATTAATTGTCAAGAAGAAAAGGATATTTATTATACAGACTTAAGTAGAACAATTAGTATAAGTGCTACAAATGGGATGAAATTTATAAGAATTAGAAACCAAAATGTTGGTAAATTAATAAATTTTACTTTTTCTTTTTCATATATAAATACAAGTGAAATTGTATATTCTAATTTTAAATATAAAAATTTCGATTATTTACTTACTTACCCAGAAATAACATTTTTAGATGGATTTTCAGATATAAATGATTTCTCTCAAATAAAATTGGGATCATCAGTAAGATATACTGTTTTATTATTCAATATTTCTATTGTAAAAAATACTACAGTTAGTGATATTCAATTTAGAACTGATTATAAAACTATTGCCCCAATTTCATCCGTTTCATCTCCACTTACAAATTTCACAATTCCTTTTTCTTCGGAATCAAATGATTATTATTTTATTATGAGAATTTCAAATTCAAAGATTCATTTTAGTTTTTCATCTAATACTTCAATTTCTAAAATTTCTTATATCAAATCAAATATAATATATACAGATGAAGAAATATTAGATATTAGTTATAATTCCCTTTCAAATAAAAAGAAAGAATTAGATAATAAATATTATAATTATCAAGGAGATATTGATAATTCTAATATAATTGAATATTATGATTATATAATACTTAAATTAAGACTATCATTTTCTAATAAAGAAAATGCAAATATATATCTCACACAAACTGGAAATGAAGTATATGAAATTGAATCAAAATCTTATCTTCTAATTATTTTAATCACCATTTTTGTGATTATTGTTATTTGTGCAGTTATATTTGTTTTCTTGAAAGTATTTATCCAAAAAAAAGAAAACAATGAAAATAAAGAGAAAATAATTGACGAAAATGTTGATGATAATATAAAAGGAAATAATGTAGAAAATACTCTTAAGGAAGATGAAGAATCAGATTAAATTAATTAATATTAAATAAAGAAAAGTAAAATAGAAAGACTTTTTATTTATATTATTTCTATTAAAAATTAAAAATCTTGTTTTTATTTTAATAATTTATTCCTTTATAATATTTATATATACACTTATATTTTTATATAATTATTACCCAAAAATTTCATTTAATATTGGAAAATAAGGTAAAAAAATGATTAAAAATGGAGAAAAAATTATCGTAATTAAAAAACTGATGAAATAAATAATAAAAGACAAAAAAGAATTATTAATATATTTTTTAGTATTACAAGTGAAACATATTCTTAAAAATTTAAATATATAAAAAAATAATCCAATAAATAAAAGAAGATAACCTGTTATAACCAAAAATAATTGAATAAAAAAATTAACAATACAACTATTTTCACTAATTTTTTCATCTTTTCTTCTAAAACAAACTTTACAATGATCAAGAGAAGATATATCCAAATGATTTTCATTGTATTCTTTTAAACAAAATTTACACATTGAATAAAAACAATTTAAACATTTAAAATAATTATTTCCTCCTTTAACAAATAATGAATTTTCCTTACAATTAGGACAAAAATTAGTTTTTGATTTATTATAAAAATAAAAATGTTCATTTGAATTAATATCAATAACATGTTTTTGACTATATAATTTAATATGATTATTTTTATCATCATTATCTTCATTTAAATTTTTCATTAGTTGAAATTTAGTCATATTTTTTTTATCACTGAAAACTGAATTATTATTTATTTTAATTTGATTATCTTTAATTGAATTAAAATGTTCTTCACTAACTAATTTTTTAATAATTTCAATAGACATTTCACATTTACAAAAAAAAACAGGACAAGTAAAATAAAATAAACCATCTTCAATTTTTTCTTCGTAATAATATTTTCCACATTTTTTACAAAAAAAATGAAGACATTTCCCTGAAGAATAATATAAATATTTTTGACTAATTTTATCACAAATAAAACAAATTCCTAAAGGAATATTTTCTTCATCACAACTAATTCTATTAGTATTACTTGGAAAATTACTATTTAATCTATTTCTTGAAGTTGTTTTTTCTCTTTCACTTTCATTTTCAAAATTTTTTATTATTTTTCTATTACAAGGTAAAATATTATAATTTATTCTTTTTAAATCTTTTTGATTTGTTGATATACTTATAAAACTTTGTTGTTTAAGAAATGATTCTTGTCGATTTGATATTTCATCAGATTCAATATAATTTTTATTTGATATAACTTCATTATTTTTTATTGTTATTAATCTTTCTCCTGTTCTTTTAAATTCATCTGTTTCCATTTCTGAAATTAAATTTTTTTCATTTCTATTTCTTGATAATTGAGTTTTTGTTGAAAATTCCTTTTCTTTTTTTTTGTCCATTTTCTTATGAATTTTTTAAAAATATTTAATTTTTTTTTCTTATTAAATATATAAAATGAAAACAGAAAAAAATAATATAGAAAAAGCAGATGCAAGAATAGTTAAAACAGTAAGAAAATTAAGAAGTGAAAATGAAAATAATGAAATAGATAATAATGAGCAAAAGAAAAATAATACTCCAATAGAAAAAAGAGTTCCTTCAAATTCAACATCTGATAAAACTAATTCTAGTTTAATTAACAATAATAATAATATTAATAATGTGAGTGCTTTATATAAAAGAGGTTCTAAATCTAATATTTTTACTCCTGTTATTAATAAAGGAAATAATGAGATTAATCAAAGAATTTCTATTGATGGAAGTTTAAGATTAGAAGATAAAAAAAATGTTTTTAATTATGATACTTTAAAAAAATATAATAAAAGACCAAAAACTGAATTTCAAAAAAATATTTTATCTGAAAATAATATAATAAAATATAAAGGAGAATTTGTAAATTTAATAAAAAAAGATAAAGAACTTCAATATTTAATAGCAAAATCAGATATTATTAAAGATGGTAATTATGAAAATTATGCTGAAAAATTTTTTAAACAACCTTATTTTTTATATGTTCTTGAAATGCTTATTCTTGAAGATATTCAAGAAAGTAATACACTTAAAGTTTTTAGGCAAAATAAAAATTTACTTCCAATAAAAGTGGTTAAAGAAAATTTTTTCAGAGATGAAATTAAAAAACATTTAATTTCAAAGACTTCACAAATTGAATATAAAATATCTTCTCAGCAACTCTTAAAAAATATAGATCAATATATGGATGAAATTTCTAAATTTGAAATATAATATTTTTTTATTTTTATTATTTTTAATATAAAAAATTAATTATTGTAAAATAAAAAATGTATAAATGATAAGTACTAAATCATTCAAAAATTAAAAAGAATAATAATACTTACTATTATTATCATTAATAAAATTTATTCTTTTTTGAAAAAAATAGTTGAAAGATATAAAATAATTTTGAAAGTAAAATTAATATTTTGTTAAATTTCATTACTTGAAATTCATTATTTAATTAAATTCTTAGTATTATATATTATGACATCTTATTTTCTTTTCATAATAAGAATTGTTATAAAATCCTCAACTTTGATTTTCATTAAGTATATTTTAGATAATAAAGATGATAATACTTTTAAAGAATTCTTAAAAAGTATTTAGTTTAATTTGTAAAGTTATAAATGAATTTTTAATAGTATTCAATATTTTAGAAATTGAGAGATTTTTTTTAATTTCATAAAATAAATAAATAAAATTTTTAAGTTGTTAAATATCAAATAATTGATATGTTATTATTCTTAAGTTAATTCGAAATAAATTCTCTATATTTAATTTTTAAATATTAAATTTTTTTATTTAAAAACTATATAAAATAATGAAACAAATATTTAATTATTTTAATGAAAGAATTGGAAAAATTTTACATAAAAAATGGATTCAAAAAATGAACAAAAAGAAAAAACAAATAATAATGAGAATGAAAATGAAGAAAAACCACGCTATAAGTTTTTAGGTAAACCAAAAAATTTAGGAGGAAAAAAAAGATTTGAACCAATGCCTCTTGCTAAATTTGATAAATAATTTTTCTTTATTATAGAGTAAAAAAAATAAAAAACAACTTATTAAATAACTTTACCATAAAGAATAATTGATATTATTGAATTTAATAATTTAATTTTTCAATTATATTTAACTAAAAATAAATACAAAAATATATATTTGGAGAATAAGAAGTGTCTAAATAAAAAATGGGGAATTAAATAACAATTTATGAAGCTCTACGACAATTTATTATATTATTAAATAATAGTTCAAGAATATTTAAAAAAGAAATAATTGGAACAGTATTTCCAAATAATAAAAAATTAAATGATAATACTGTTTATACTTTGTTGTTTCAAAGATAATAAAAGTATTAAATGTATTATTTCAACAAATAAATTAATTGATTCTCCAAGAGATATTACTATTGAAGAATTTGATGTTAAAAATATTAATGGTGAAAATTATATTCATATCATTAAATATCAACTGAATGAAAACTAAAATATTACAATTAGAAATTTATAAAATAGTTTGAATTATATAAAAATATAATATTAATGAAGTAAAAGATATTAATAAAGAAACATTAATTTCAATTGACTTAATTTATTTAAAGGAAAAATTTATAGATGTAAATAATAATTCAGTTAATATAATGAATATTGATTCATTTAAAAAAGAAAATCCTAAATTTTTTGGGAGATATCATTTATATAATTTTAAAATATTATATTTAGAAATAATAATATTGAAATTATATCAATATCTTCAATTGAAGAAATAAATGAAGATTTTTTATTTGATGATTATGATTATAAAGATATTTATAAATGACATCAAAGATGAAAGTTTATTCAATTTTAAATCAAAAATAATAAATTTTTCTTTTGAAGAAAATTCAATTAATATAAAAGAAGGATTTACAGTCAAATTAAATTTAAATGAATATTTAATGAAAAATATAAG
>JAEEGK010023287.1_pt1 | contig 12931 bp, 5 predicted proteins | sample 8958771 | NCBI WGS metagenome assembly JAEEGK01 (sample SAMN16246547, study PRJNA631951) | gut metagenome | biome: gut microbiome; feature: rumen; material: SC-attached | host: Bos | place: Iran: Karaj | collected 2018-10 | reverse complement strand
TTTTTATGTTCAATTTATGATGAAAAAGGAAATAATTATTTAGTAAAATATAAATATGAGGAAGAAAATTTGAAAAAAATTGTTGAAAAGGAAAAAGCACATAATAATAATATTTATTCATGTGTTGAATTAAATGATGGAATCATTGCTTCTGGAGGAGCTGATAATTTAATAAAATTATGGGATGATTAATGATTGCAAGTTTAAAAATGTTTTTTATAAAATTATTAAAGATTTATATATTATATTATTATTTCATTTTTAAATATTATTTTCATTTTTATTTTGAATTATAAATAAAATGTTATTTTTATTTTATATACATTATATTAGATTTATTTAAATTTATTCTGAATTAATTTTTAACATTTTTTTAATCTGAAAACTATTATCTGTTCTCAGTGGGTATTTATTAGATAAATGAATATTTAAATTTTTATCTTTTCTGTAAATTGAAGGTAATTTTTTTTGAGGAGAAATACTATTATTATGAATTTGATTATTTATAATTCTTTGAGTAATTTTTTCTGTTGTAGGAGAATTAAATGAAAGAGGAATAATATTAAAAAAAGTTTTATTAATTCTAATTGGATTATTCCTTTTTCCATTATTTAATATTTTAAATTTTGGTTTTAAAATATTCAAATTTTCATCTTTTCTATGAAGATTTTTTTTAAAAATATTTAATTCAATATTTCTTTTATTATTAAAATTAATTTTTTTAACATAATCAGAATTATCATAATCAGTAATTACCATATTATTCAATTTTGAAATATTATTTGAATTATTAAGACTAATATTATGACTATAATAATTATATTGATTAGTGAATAAATATTTTATATCATTGGATAAATTATTATATCTTTTTTTTTCCATATCATTAAATTTATTAGGTAACAATTTATTTTTGATTAAAATTTTATCATTATTAAAATAATTATGATATATTACTTTCTTATTATTTTCAGTAATATTATTCTGAGTAAAAATTGGTTTAGATTTAATATCAATAATTGTTGGAATATTAGAATAACTTATATTACAAGAAATATTTCTTTTATTAACATTTTCATTATTTTTAAATTTAAAATCATAAAATTTTTTCCCAATTAAATATAATTTATGTTTTTTAATATCTTCAATTTTAATTCTTTCTTTAGGTTTAACTTTTAAAATTTTAAGAATTAAATCTTTAATTAAAGGAGATAAATAATCAGGAAAAACTAAATCACAATTATTAATTTTTTCAAATAAAACTTCATTATCCTTATCTTCAAAAGGTAAAAAACCACAACTCATAGCATATAAAACAATACCCAAAGCCCAAATATCAGAATAAAATCCATTATATTTTTTACCAGAAACCATTTCTGGTGAAGCATAACAAGGACTTCCACAAGGAGTAATTAATAAATTTTTACCATCAAAAAAATTTGATAAACCAAAATCAATTATTTTTAATTTATAATCTGAAGTTAATAATAAATTTTCTGGTTTTAAATCTCTGTGAATTATTCCTTTTGAATGAAGATATTCTAATCCATTTACTATTTGATATAAAAAAAATGATGTTTCTTCTTCTGTTAATTTGTTATTTTTTATTATGTAATTAAATAATTCTCCTTTTTCACAATATTCCATTATTATTAAATATGAATTATTTGTTTCTTCTATTTCATATGTTTTTATTACATTTTCGTTGTTTAAATTTTTTAATATAAACATTTCACGAATTAGTCTTTCTATATCTTCTTTTTCTGTTATTTTTGATTTTTCTAAAATTTTTATTGCTACTTTTTCTCTGTTTTTTGTATTTATTGCTAATTTTACTTTACTGAATGTTCCTTTTCCTATTGTTCTTTTTATTGTGTAATCTCCTAATTTTTCAAAAAAGTTACTATTATTTTGCATTGAAATTTGATTAATTTATTAAAATAAAAATATAATTTTATGAAATTTAATATAAAATATTTTTTTATTATATAAAGAAATATAAAAAATATGGTTTTACTTTATAATATTATATATAATAAAAAAGGATTTATCTTCCTATTATAATAAAAAAAAGATTATTTAATCAATCAAATTCAAATTTTTAATTTATATTATTTTTATATTTTAATAATTGATAACTATTTATAATATTAATAAATATTTTTATGAATTATATAATTTTATTATTTTTAAAATTTCCATAATATTTTGTATTTTTAATTTAAATTTTAAACTAAAATAAACAATTTAAATAATTTAAAATAAAATTTTAAAAATTCAATAACAAATTAAAATAAATTAAAGATAATAATTTAAATATATTAAAAAAATTTTATAAAATTAAAAAAAATAAAAATTTTTTCTTTGTTATAAAAGAATAACTTTAAATATTTATTTATACAAATTATATATTATTAAAGTTTAATTTTTTATTTATTAATTAAAATTTATAACTTTTTCTGTTTCTTTTTTCATTTTATTTAAATTAGAACCTTTAAAAAGTAAGAAACATTTTGTATTATGTTCATTACTAATATTGAAAAAATTATTATTCATTCTTGATTTTTCTTTATTTGGTGAATTTTGATTACTTAATAAATTATTAACATTATAAGGTTTATATTTTTTATCATCTTTATGAATATTATTCATTGAAGAACTTGAGTTAATTTTTTTATTATTAAAATTATTTTGTATATTATTATTATTATATTTTGTAAATTCTTTTAAATCATCAAAAGTTGTATTACTACTTATACTAACTCCAATACTACTACATTGTGAAACTGAAGGTGAATTAATTTTAAAAAAACTCTTTCTTTTAATATGTTTTTCATTATAATTATTATCAAAACTATTATTCAAATTAAATTCACTATTTATACTAAAAGCATTTAAAAAATTAGAATCATCATAATTTTCTTTTGATATATTTATATTTGAATTAATAGAATTTTTTCCTAACCAACTTCTAATTGATTTTAAAGTTTTGTTATTTTTTTTTAAAATATTTTTTTCTGCTGAATGATAATTTCCATTATTATGATTTTTTAGTACTTTTTGATATTTTACTTTTGGAATAGGAATATTTAATTTATTTTCCCCATTATAATATTTATATAAACCATATAATATTCCATAAATAATATCTTCATTTTTTAATATTAATTCATCAATATAATTTACATAAATTTTAATATATTGATATATTTTTGGATTATTATAAGTATAATTGAAGAATTTATTTATATTTAATTTTTTTTGATTATTTGAATATGATTCTTTAAATACTTTTTTATTGATGATAATTGGTTTAGTATTATTAAACTTATTAATAATATCACAAAATAAAATACCATTGTGTGATAAATTTATTATTGATTCATCATTTATATTAGACTTTGAAAATAAGTTTATTGAAATTAACCAATTTTTTATATTAGTTTTAATTGAATTTGTAATTTTTGGATAACCATTTTCAATATTCTTTTCTTTTTTATTTATATTATTATTATTTTTTGGTTGTTCATTAATTGTTTCTTTATTAAAATGCATATTTTTATTTAATATAAGATTAAATTTCAAAAATTTTCCAATTTTTGTGTTTATAGATGTATCAATAATAGGTTTTGTAGGTCTAAAAAAATTATAATAATAAAAATTTTCATTATTAATTATTGATTTATTATATAAACCAATTGTCATATTAATCAATGAAAAATATTTTTTTTCATTTTTATAAATATCATCATTATTTTCAGAATTAATATTATTTAAATTATCTTTTTTTGAAGAAATTGAATTAATATTTGTACTTTGAGAAATATTTTTTTTTTCAATACTATCAAATAATTTTGATTTTTTTTTTAATGAATAATTATTTTCAATATTTTTGTTTGGAGAAATGGATAATCCAATATTTTGTATTGGTGATAAAGATGATGAAAGATGTTTTTTTATTTGTTTTTCTTTAATTTGAGGAGATAATAATATATTTAATATATTATTATTACTTTTTATTGAAAAATTATTGTAAAAAGATTGAAATTTTTTTTTTCTTTTTTGCTTTAATTCATATTCTAAAAAAGCATCTTGTTTTTTATTATCTTTATAATTTTGTAAAAATTTATTTTCAAATTTATATTTTTCATTATTATTAGAATTATTACTAATAATACTATTATTGTTGATATTATTAATATAATTATTATTATTAATATTAATATTATTATTATTAATAACATTATTGTTAGTAATAATATTATTATTATTAATAATATTATTGTTATTAAATATAGCATTATTTTTATTTATATTATTTTTATTAATAATATTATTATTCTTTTTATTATTTATTTCAAAATTTTCATTTTCTTTTTTATCATAAGTTATATTTTTTATTTTTACTTGTTCATTATTTAAACCATATTTATCATAAACATTTTTTAACAATTCAAAAAAAGAAATTAATTCATTTTTATCTAGAAAAATTTCTTTATTATGATTAAAAAAATAATTAATTTTTTGACGATGAAAATTATCAAATTTATTTTCTTTATTTAAAGCCATTAATGAAGTTAAAACTAAATTAACTTTTTCTTCTTTTGTTAATCTATTATCAGGATTAAAATCATTAATACCAAAAAATCTTAAAAAATTTTTTAAAATTTCAATAAAAATGATTCCTGTTTCAAGGACATCAGAACAAAATAAATTTTCTAAAAGTAAACAATGAGGTTCTGCAATTGTATTTATCCAATTTATTAAAATTTGTTCTATATTTAAACTTGGTGATGTATTATCATTTTTTAAATTTTTTAATGAACGAGATGTTAAAGTGTGATTTTTTTTTCTTGAAAATAAATCTGACATTCTTTTAATTTTATTTTTTTATTTTTAATAAAATAAATAAAAATATTATTATTGAGAAGAAAATAAGAATATTAAAATTATAAAAATTATTTTATTTAAGAACATATTTTATTAATTTGATTTATATTCATAAAAACTAGATTTTATCATAAAAATTTTAATCTTTTTTTTCTCCTATTTTTATTGCAATTGACTCAGAAATGGGAATATTTTCTAAAATATCACCACTACTTTTCTTTTTTTCAAAATTATTTTCTAATTTTGATTTAAGAACCCAAATACTTTTTTCACTTAAATCAGCATAAATGTCAATTTTTTCATTTGAATTCATTGAAAATTTTAAAAAATATGTAAAATCATCCTCATTATCAATTGAAATATAATCTCCATCATTATCTTTATAACTTATTATTAAATTTTGTTTACAATCTTCTATTGAAGCCTGAATTTGAAAAGATATACTTTCTAATAATTTTAAATAGTCTTTTGGTAAAAATAAATCTCTTTTTTCTCCATAAAAATTAAATACTATTATTTTCTCAGACATTTTTTATTATATATAAGATAATAAATTGTTAAAATTTCATATAAATTTAATTAAATAAAAATATCAAATATAAAAATTTTTGAAGATAAAAATATTTATTTCAATATTTTTTAAAAACAAAATTAACACAAAAATTATATTCACAAAAATAACTAAAATATAAAATATTAAAATAACAATTATTAATTTTCAAAAAATGTTATTATCTTTTCTCTTTCAGATAATATTGATAAATAAAATAATTACAGTAAAATACTTAAAATTATCTTTTAAAAGAAATTTAACTTCATCATTAACTCCAGATAATTTAATGCAAAATTTATTTAATAATGATATATACACAAAAATAAAAATAGGTTCAGAAAAAGAAGAAATTCCAATATCATTTAAAATGAATTCATTTCCATTTTACATAATAAGTACAGATGCAAAATTATCTAAAAATAAAATGTATCATTATGAAAAAAGTAAAACATTTATTAAATTTACAAATGACACAAAAACATCATATAAAGGAGAACAAGATTTTGATAATGCAAATACTGCATCAGATATATTAAATTTACCTCAAAAAAATTTTGAAAATTTAGAACAATTTAAATTTCTTCATGCAACAAAAATGAATGAAAAATTTTTAATTAATGAAGCTGGATCAATTGGTTTATTTATTGATGCATCAGAAACTTCTTTTAATGATATTGATTTTATATATCAATTAAAACAAAGAAAATTAATTGATGGATATAATTTTTATTTTAAATATAATAAAAAAAAAGATAATGGTGAATTTATTATTGGGCCAAAACCAGAAGAAATAGATAAAAAAAAGTATAATTCTACTAATTTTAAAGGTGTTTATTCTGATGTTGATTTTTATAAAATTGTTTGGGCTTTGAATTTTGATAGAGTTAAATATAATAATTTTTCTGATTATACTGAAAAGATTTATTTTCAAATTGAAAAAGGTGTTATTATTGCACCAATATCTATGAAAAGTATTCTTAAAAATAAGTTTTTTAATAATTTTTCTTGTCCTGAAAATAGTTTTCAATCAAATGAATTAAATGTTGAATATTCTTTTTTTTCTTGTGATAAAAAGGTTGATATTAAAAAATTTGGAAATATTACTTTTTATCAAAAAAATATGAATATGACTTTTATTTTAAATTATGAGGATTTGTTTTATTATTTTAAAGGGAAATATTATTTTTTAGTTGTTTTTCCTATGAAAACAGGTATTGATAATACTTGGACTTTTGGGGCTCCATTTTTTAAAAAATATATGTTTATTTTTAATAAAGATACAAGATATATTGGAATATATCAAACTTTTGATGAACCTTGGAATATAAGTGTTACTATTTTTATAATAGTTATTTTAATTTTAATTATTGGAGGACTTTTATTTTATATTGTATTTTATTTGTTAAAGAAAAAAAGAAAAATAAGAGCAAATGAATTAGAAGATAATTATGAGTATATTTCTTCAATAAATAAGTAAATATTTCAATATATATCATAATTTCATTTAATAACTTATTTAATAACTTATTTAAATATTTATTTAAATTTTTAATTATAATTTAATAAAAAAGGTAAATATTTAAAATATGAAGGAAATTAAAAAATTAATTTTTTTAAAAAAAAAAATAAAAAAATCCATATCAAAATCCCTATTTATTTTTTGAAAATTTTGTTTTTTTTAAATAATAAAATATATTATTAATTTTTTTGAATAAACAAAACCAAAAATTTTAATATAAATATGAAAACATTCTTTAAAAAAGCAAAAACTTTTAATTGATAGAAAATATATCTCTTTGATTAGCTTAACTTTTAAGATTTCAATAATAAATAAATTTTTTCAATTTTATATTTTATAATAAATAGTAATGATAGATCTATAATTTTTTATAAAATATAGCATTTGGAATTACATTAATAATATTTACAATTAGTAACATTTTTAAACTTATTTTTATTAAAAAGATTTATTTAATAAATAAATTGAAATAATTGATTTTTTGAATGATATATATATTCATAAAAAATTTTATTTTTTATTATCAGATATAAAATATTTTATTTTTTATTATTAAAGCATTAAAAAAAAGAAAAAATATGTATTTAAGTATCAGCACTTTATTAAAAAAAAAGATGATAAATAATTTTTAAAAAATATTAATTAAATATCATCTAAAATATTAATATTATTATTAAAACTTTTTATACAATATAACAAGTTTTAATATTAATATAAAATAAACAAAATTGCTTCTCTAAAAAATGAAAACTCAAGAAAGTCTTTTGAAAGAAGAATATAACTTTGATTTGTTACAAAAATCAAATAAAAAAGATAATGTAGATAATTACAAATATCAATTTAATTATAAGGATAAAAATAATAATCCTCAAGCATTAAATGATCAAAAAAAAACATCATCAAAATTATTAGTTGCTAATAAATTTATAACTGGATTAGTAAATGAATTAAAACAAAATATTGAAATTGATGGTTTTGATGATGATATTTTCCAACAAAAAACAAATAAAAATTCTTCAAAAAAAAATTTAAAAAACTTTTCAATATTTAAAAAACAATTAAGTAAAAATTCTCATAATAATATTTTGACAAATTATAATCTAAAAAAAAATAACTCAATAAATAATAGTAATATTCAAAATGCAAGATCATTAAATAATAAAAGTCCTTTATATAATATTATAATAAATCGAAATAAATTAAATAATATAAAGAACAATGAGCCAAATTTAAATAACTCACAATTTAATATTAGAAATAGAAGTAGTTCAATTTCTTATATAAGTAAATTAAATAGTAAAATAAATGAACCAAATTTAAACAATTCAAAACCAAATAGTAGAAATAGAAGTGAGTCAGTTTCTTATCTTAATAAATTAAATATTAAAAAAAAAAGTGATTTAAGTCAAGGTAATAATAATAGTGGTAGTAATAATTATAATAATAGTAGAAGTGATTCAATTAATTCAGTTTCAAGTAATAAAGAAAATATTTCTACAAATAAAAATATTTTCAATCTTAGTTCAAAAGTTATAAAGAAGATATCAAATCAAAATAAAAATGTTTTTCAAAGAAATAATACAATGATGGGTTTAGAAGGAAAAGTTTTAAATAATCAATTTAATAAAAAAACATCATTTAAAGCATTAAATTTATCAAATAGTTTAAAATCAAATCAACAACAAAAAAAATTTTCTAGAGTAAAAACAATAAATGCAAAAAGTTCTAAATTAGTAAAATTTGATATTCCAGAAAAGCCTCAGAAAGAATTAAAAAAATGGGATGATGAAATAAAAAAAAAAAATAAAGCTAAAAATAAAAATAAAAAAAAAGATAAAACAAATGGTTTATTTTCATTTTTTGCAAGACCAGAATATTTTGATGATACAGGTATTTCAATATCAAAAAGAGAAAGTCACAGAGATAAATTATCAATGTATTCTAATTTTGAAGACGAAAATGAAAAACTTTTTAAAATGACAAGAATTTCAAATAAAACAATTTTAGAATTAAATGATATAACAAATGATTTAAAAAAAAGTTTAGTTTTAACTCCAAAAAATGGAAAAGCTTTAGAAAATTTAAAAAAAAGTTTTATTGCAGAAAATTTAGAATTTATTGATGGACTTAATTTATCAGAAATAAATGAAAGTGATGAAGAAAAAGAAAAAATTGATTTAGAAAAATATAGAGAATTACAAAAAAAAGGATTAGTTTATGATTCATTAGATGAATATAATGATCAAGATATTGGACAATTTTTTATTAAACCTGATTCTAATATTTTAAAAGTTTTAGATTGTATTGTTTTTGTTGCGACTTTATATTGTTTATTTTCATATCCTTTTTTTTTAGGAATTAATTATATTTATTGTAGAACAGATTCTTTATGGAAATTTTCTAATATTTTAGATTGTTTTGTTGATTTAGTTTTTATTATTGATTTTCTTATTACTAATTGTATTGGTTATTATAATTCAGATGATATATTAAAAACTAATATTTTTGATATAATTTTTCATAATTTAAAAAGATGGTTTTTACCAGATTTAATTTGTGCAATTCCTTTTAAAACTATTTTTTCTATTTTTGATACAAAATGTAAAAATGAAGGTTATTTAATTGGATATAAATATACTCATAATTTTTATTATTTGCTTATTTTATTAAGATTAATAAAAATAATAAAAGTATTACATAAAAATAAATTTTTAAAATATGCAGATGAATCATTAGACAAATATGAATTTTATAATAATTACTTTGATTTTTTTAAGAGTTTTTTAATATCATTAATAACAGTAAATTTAATAGCATGTATATTTTTATTTTTAGGAAAAAATGACTATCCATCATGGATAATAAATTATGGTTTTGAAGAAGAAGGATTTTTCAAATTATATTTCTTATGTATTTATTATATAATAACAACAGTAACAACAGTTGGTTATGGTGATTTATGTTGTATAACAACAAATGAAAAAATATTTGGAATTATTGTTGAAGTTGTTGGAATTATTGCATATTCTTGGGTTGTTTCTTCTATTAGTAATTATGTTAAAAGTCAAAGTGATGCTGAAGAAGAATATTTAAATAAATATAAAGTTTTAGAAGATATTAAATTAAAATATCCTGATTTATCTGATGATTTATTTGATAGAATTAATCGTTATATTAAAACTAAACAAAATAATGAAGACCAAGAAAAAAATTTAATTGAAGAATTACCTATTACTTTAAAAAATATTCTTGTTTATAGTATGTATGAACCAATTATTAAAAATTTTATTTTTTTTAAAAATTTCGATAATAAAGATTTTATAGTAAGAGTTTTATTTTGTTTTAAACCAATATTAGGAATTAGAAATGATATATTAATAAAAGATGGTGATTTTATAGAAGATATAATTTTTGTTAAATCTGGAAAAATTGGTTTAGAACTCCCAATAAAATTAGGAAATAATATAAATGAAGAAACAAACAATAATTATAGTACAAATATTCAAAATACAACAAATAATTATTGTCAACATAATTCAACAAGTGATTTTGAAGAAGAACAAGAATACATTTATCAAAATTTTAAAATATTAGATATAAGAAAAAATGAACATTTTGGTGATGTATTAATGTTTACAAATGAAAGATCTCCATTATGTGCAATTGTAAAATCACGTAAAGCAGAATTATTTTATTTAAATAAAAAAGATGCAGTTGAAATAAGTCAAAGTTACCCTCAAATTTGGCAAAAAATAACAAAAAAATCATTATTTAATATGGCACAAATAAGAAGATTAATGTCAAAAGTAGTTAAAATATTTCAAATTACAAATGGTTTAATTCAAAATGAACAAATTGAAGATTCTAACATTTCTCATAACCATTATGATTTACAATCAATTCCAACAATTTCTGATATGAAAAATAATGAAATAGGTATTAATAATTTAAATACTATAAAAGAAAATGAAGATGGTTCTGAAGAATCTTTTACTACAATTACTAAAAAAAATAATACTTTAAATGCTGAAAATACTATTAAAACTGAAGTAATTAAATTTAATTCTAAGAATCTTAATAATAATTCAATTTCTGAATCACAATCTGATTCAAGTTCAAGTTGTTTTACTGATAATTCAAAATTATCGAAAAAGTCTAAAAAATCAATTATATCAAAAAAATCAAAAAAATCAATTTTATCTAAAAAATCAAAAAAATCAATTTTATCAAAAATATCAAAAAAAAGTGATACAATTGTAAATGAAACAAAAAGAGCAACTCATATTACAAATATGAAAATAGATTTTTCAGAAAAATGTATATCAGATGAGATTGGAGCTCAATATTATGTTACAAGTAGATCAAATTATACTCCATATAAACCAGAAGAAATAAATAATGAAATTTATCCAAATGAAAATTTTATGAAATATAATAATCCAAATTCTATTGAACCACTTGTTATAAATAATAAAAATAAAAATAATAATAATAATAAGAATAATAATAATGATAATGTTTCAGTTTGTTCTACTGAAATTTCATTTTCCATAAATAGTAAATATGAAAATATTGATGAATTAAGTGATTATAGATATTCAAAAATTCCTAAATTGAGAAAAAAAATAAAATCTATTTTAAGAGATCAAGATTATTGTATAGATTCTGATAATTATAGTAGTTATTCTTCTAAATTAAAAGCAAATAAGTCTTTTAAAAAATCTTATATTTCATTAGATGATTCTCTTAATAAAAAAAATAAAATTATTGGATTAAAAAAATGTCCTTCTGATAATGTGTATAATAAAAAGAAAAAAAGTAAAAATTATAAAACTAAGAAATTAGAATCTTTTAGTCCTATTAAAAAAAGGAATCATCATTTTAGTGATGTTCATTTAAATATTTTGCATCAAAATTCTATTAAAAATTTTGATAAAAATGATTATGAAACTATTAATAATAAAAATAATAATGGTAATTCATCATTTACAAATTTTTTTCATAATTTTATTGAAAATGAAATTAGAAAAACTAAAAAAGAAATTAAAGATGATAATGATGAATTAAATAAACAAATTAAAAAAATGGAAATTATTAAAAAAAATTTATCTTTAAAAAATCAACAAGGTTAGTATTATAAATAGTATGTATTATAAATTATTTTAAATTTTGAAAAAGAATACAATAATTTGGTTTTTTATAATAAAAAAGTAAAACAATTATTAAATATAAAAATTTATTTTAAATTTGAAGTATCTACAATATATATAGTTTAATAATATTATTATAATTAATTGAAATATCTTTGGAATTAATAAAATTTTATTTAAGATATTTCTATGCGAATATTAAGTAATAATTTTGAATTTTCTTAATCAAAATTTTTAAAATGATAAAGAGTATAAATAAATTTTTATTAAATTAATATAATTAAATATTATTTTTTATAAATATCAAAACCTTTAATGAGCATTGTTTTTAATAAATTATAAATAAATGTAAATATTTTATTTTTACATTTTTAGAAATTTATTCAAAAAAAAATACATTATCCAAAGTGAATAATTTACAATCAAAAAAATTAATTTTTCACAAATAAAAAAGTCTAAAATATTATTATCTATTTATTATAGAAAAAGAAAATAAATATTAATAAATACAAAAGTTTCGAATTTAAATTATTTAATTTATTTATTTCTAAATTATCTTATTATCATTAAATCATGATAATTCATTATTGAATTATAATAATATCTATTAAATCAATATCATTATATTTTTAACTTAAATAATGAATTCTATTATGAGAAATTAAAAAATATATTAAATTAGCAAAAAAGAAATAAATAAATTTAAAAAAATTAAATTATAAATTTTTTATTAATTCTCATATTAATGCTCAAAAAAATAATTTTTCTATAAATATATAATGAAAATATTGCTCAATTAATTAATAAAAAGTTTATAGT
>JAEEGK010023285.1_pt1 | contig 12931 bp, 9 predicted proteins | sample 8958771 | NCBI WGS metagenome assembly JAEEGK01 (sample SAMN16246547, study PRJNA631951) | gut metagenome | biome: gut microbiome; feature: rumen; material: SC-attached | host: Bos | place: Iran: Karaj | collected 2018-10 | reverse complement strand
CCTCCTGGGGGATATACACACTTAATTTATATTTTGAATAATTATTATTTTTTAATTTGAAATAAAATGAAATTTAAAAATTTATCAAAAAAGAAAAAAGAATATAATTTTTTTATAATAAATAAAAATAATAAATATTCAAGTCATCTGTATAAGATAAAAATAAGAAAAAAAATTTAAAAAATAACTTTTTTTTTTGTTTTTAAGTTTTCAAATAATATAAAAAAAACATATAAAAATCAACTAAAAAAATATTTATAAATTAAAATCAAAAATGTATTTCATATCAAAAAATCAAGAACAACCTCAATCAATTAAATGTGTATATCCCCCAGGAGGACAAAGTAATTTCCAATTTTCATATAAAGATACAAAACCAGATAAAATTAATTGTAAAAAATATCCAGATACAAAAATGAATTATGATATTGTTAATCTTCAAGATAATGGAAATAATAATAATCAAAATTTAAATATGAGGAATAATTCAATTAAGACTAATTTTAATTTTGGAAAAGAAAATTTAAATATTTTTAAAAATGAATATCCTAAAGAAATTCAACAACCAAGTATTAAAGTAACTCAGAAACCTGGTGGATTTTCTTGTGTTCAATTTGCTAAGGAACAATAAGTTAATTTTTTATATTATATTTTTTGTTTTAAAAATATTTTAGTTTTTATTTTATTTTAAGTTAAAAGAAATGGAATTTTTGATTCTTTTTTAAATTTTAAATTTATATTTTATTTGAAATGAATAATTAATTAATTTTTAATTATTTATATTAATTATTTAATAGGGAATAAAAGTTTAAAAATTCAATTTTTTTAAAGTTATGAATAAAATTTAATTTTTAAATTTAAAAATTATGAGCATAAAATAATAAAATAAATTTGTTTTAATAATTTAAAATACTGATTTCTTACTCCTATAAATCATTATCTTATAAAATTAGTAATTATTAATATCCATTTACAAAAAATTTGTTTTTAAATAAATCTTTTATCACAATTTTTTTTGATAAATTTATTTATATAAAAAATCTTATATGAGATTTAAATACTTTTTTATAATTTATAATTGTTTTTAATAAACATTTAACAGGATTTAATTTTTAATATTTTAAAATTTTTATTTTTTATTTTTATCTATTAAAATTTAAAAAAATAAATATGGAAATAGATAAAGAAAGAAATAAATATGTTTTAATGGAATATTTATCAGGAAAATTATTAAAAACATGTGAAGATATTTCATTCCAATTACAAAGAAACATATATAATAATAATGGATATACAAAAATAAGCATCAATTATTTAATTGAAATAAAAACACAATTAAACCAAGCTTCATTAGCAATTAAAGCTTTAGTTTCAGAAAATAAAATATTATCTCAAGAAATAATCAATTTACATAAAAAAATAAATAAAGAAATTTACTTAAATCAAAATAATAAAAATAAATTAAGAATTAATGAAAATAATAATGATAATGAAATTTATTTTAAGACTAAAGAAACAAAAATGAAAGAAAACACTAACACAGCAAAACCAAATAGAATCTTTAATGAATATTCATCTGAAATTTTAATGAAAATATCTAATAATCCAAATTGTGTTAATATTTTGAAGAAAAAATACGGAAATAATTTTATGAGGAAAATAATTTCTAAAGAAGTTGATTATAATTATTTATATGGAATTAATAAAATAATTGATGATTATATTCAAAAACAAAATTTTTTAAATGAAAAACAATTTAATAAAAATAATGAAATGAATTTAAATGAAAGTTTAAATCTTCCTTTAAGAATTAAAATGGCTAATCAAGATTATTTTGAAAATATTAATAACAATAATAATATAAATAACTCTTCTATTAATCAAATAAAAAAAAGTAAATCATATTCAAATATTTCTTCAATTAATCAAAAAAATATTTATAAAGAAAATAAATATAATAATCGTATTAATATCAATTCACCTTCATATTTGAAAAAATTTTTTTGAAATTAAAAATAAAAAATATTTTTTTGGCATATAGTATAATTTATTTATTTTATATTTTTAATTAACTTAATATTTGATGATTTAATTAATCAATTTTTTATATTTCATAATCTTTTTGTAATTGATTTTTATTATTTCTTATTATATATCTTTATACAATAATATTCAATATTAAATTTTTTTTTTCTATACATTAAATTTTTATAACATTATTAATGATTATATAATATTTTGAATTAAATAAATAAAGAATAAACTCCTTGAAAAAGAATTTAAAAGATAAAGTGAATGAAAATATATATTAATCTTCTTTTGATTATTTTAAATATAAAAAATTAAGATAATTCTTTATTGAAAAAAATTTACTACAATATAGAACAATATTATATCAATTATTTAATTTTTAAACAAAGATTTAAAATTTTAATTAAAAAAATTTAAAAAGAGAAATTTATTTAAAAATAAAAATTAATATATAATTATTATACAACATTTTATGAAAAGCAATTTTTAATATTATATAAGATGAATGTTTCATAAAAAAATATGATAATTTATTATTTAAATTTTTTTGAAAATAACATATAATTAATATCTAAAAAATATATATAATGAATTATTGAAAAGGATTATAAAAATTATTATTATAAAAAGGTTCATTACTCCTTTTTCTATTAATATCTTGTATATAATATCCAACTTCAACACCTTGATCAAATTGTGTATAAGCAATAGTTTCTTTAATATCAGTTCCTTTCCCAACACCAAAAATAACATTTTTTCCATTTAACAAATCAGTTTTATTAATATCATTATTTTTAATTAATTTAAAAAAAACATCAATAGTAACAATACTATCACTTCCAGCTTGATGCATTTCTCCAGTTCTTTCAACATTTAATTCTTTTGCTAATTTATTTAATCCACCTTTAAAATTATCATTATCTTTAATTAAATATTTAATATCATATAAATTAGGGAAATAAATTTTTAAAGTTTGTAAAAATTCTAATTCATCATTTGGTAAATCTTCATTTAAAACTAATCTTAACATATAACAAAAATCACTAATTCCATTAAATGAAATCCAAGTAACATTTTCATTTAAAACTAAACCAGAAACTAAAAAATATTCAGCAAATAAATTATAAGGTATTCCTTTTTTTTTTAATATATCAAAATCAATACCACATTCAATTAACATTGAAATAGAATCAATAGAATGTTTATCTTTTTCAACATCAAATTTTAAATTAAATTGCCAAGTTGAAGTTGAAGGAGGATATTCACCTTTTTCATTAGTTAAAGTAATACCAATTTGAATTAATTTTAATTTATCAACATTAACTTTTGTAAATTTATAATAAAAATCAGGAGTATATGAAGGACAAGGAAAAACTATTCCTGGAAATTCTGTGTCCATTCCTATAAAAGGATATGATTTTAAATATTTTCCAATTCTTTTTATTTCTTTTATAAAATTATCTGCATATACTTCTATTATTCTATTTGTTGTCTGAAATTGAGAATTTAATGGAGAATTTTGAGATTTTAATTTTGTATAAATTTTTGGTGACATGTAAGATTTTGCATTTATGTTTAAGTAATGATTTGCTGAGGTTGAATTAGAACGATATGGAGATGATGGATATATTTGATTTTGAAATGAGTCCATTTCCATTTTTTTAGTTTTTTTTATTGTTTTTTTTATTTTTGGTTTTTTTTTTTTTTGATATTTTTTTTATAATTAATTTTAATTTTTTTCTAATCAATTTTTTTTATTTATTTATGTGTATTTTTATAGTATATTTTAAAAAAAAATAAAGAAAAATTCAAAAATTATTAAATTAAATATAAAAGTAAAAATAATCATAAATAAATATAAATAAAAAATGTTAAGTGAAAGAGAAATAGATTATCTTCCTCAAATCAAAAATGCAATATCAAGTTTAATAAAAATAAATGATATTCAAAAAATTCATATGAATGAACTTTTATTAACTAAATTAATTGGAGAAGGGGGACAAGCAAAAGTATATGAAGGATATTATCAAAAAAATCATTGTGCAATAACAATATTTCAAAAAATTGATTGGAAAAGTTTTATGAATGAATTAGTAATTTTATCAAATCTTTCTCATTCAAATATTCCTAAATTTTATGGAATTGTAGAAGAAGAAAAAACAATTGCATTAGTAATAGAATATATTAAAGGTAAAACATTAGAAGATGTAAAAATTAACGAAATTTCGTTTTCTAAAAAATTAAAAATTGTAAAAAAAATTGGAAGAGTTTTAGAATATATGCATGTTAATCATGTTATTCATAGAGATTTAAAACCAGGAAATATTATGATTGATGATAATTTAAATTCATTTTTAATTGATTTTGGTATATCAAAAATTTGTGCTAATAAAAAAGATACTATTACTTTAACAAAAGGAACTTTATGTTATCTTGCTCCTGAATGTTTAGATATTCTACAATTAACTGAAAATGAAGAAATTATAAGTAAAATTTCACCTAAAGTTGATGTTTGGGCTTTTGGTTGTTTACTTTCTTATATTTTTTCTGGGATTAATCCTTGGGATAATTTATATAAAGATGATGCTCAAAATATTCAAATTGCTCTTATGAATAAAAAAGAATTTCCTATTCCTGATGAGATTAAAAAATTTCCTGAAATTTATCAAATTATTCAAAAATGCACTATTGTTGATTCTAATGAAAGAGCTAGTATGACAGTTATAAATGATATGATTGATATTATTAATTATGAATAAAAATATTTTAAATTTTATAAAGCTATAATATTAAAAAATATTCTAAATTAAGTTATATATTGAAAATAATATTTGTATATATTTAATTAAAATATTTAATTTTTATTATTTATAATTTATACATCATTTTTAATAATTATTATATTTTATGATTGATTTTAATTCTCATTAAGTTATTTTATTCAGAATATAATGATATATAAAAAAGAATTATTATATTTTAAAATAAAAAGTAAAACTAATTTAATATTATTTTTATTTATTTATATAATGGAAAATAATAAAACAAATTTAAGTGATTTATGTCAAATATGTACATATCTTTTTCAGTTAAATTTATTGAATGAAGATATAGAAAATAATAAAAATTCTTCAATTGTCATTCCAGAATATGATAAATTAATTGATTTAAAATATGAAAAAAAATGTGATTTTTGTTTTGGAATTTTTAATACAAATTATTATAATGAAATTATTTTAAAAATTAAAAAAGATTTAGAAGAATATGAATATAAAGAAATAAAATTAATTACAAATTTTTGTTGTTTATTTGATTTATTATATTGGTATCTTAGAAAAAAAATAGAAGAAAAAAATATTAAAATTAATCCAAATTTAATTTTAACAAGTACAATTAGAAAATGTTTTAAAGTTTTATTTTCTTTTTCATTTGAAAAAAACCTGAATAAAAAATTTATTACAAATTCAAAAGAAGATTTAGATATTATAATATTTTTTGATTTTTCAAATGAATTTTATAATCAAATAAATAAAGAAATAGAAACTTGTATTAAAGAAGATAATGAAGAAACTAAAGAAAAGTTTAAAATTAATATTAATGATGATATTAGTAAAATAAAAAAAATAATAAATGAAATTTTAAATATATCTTTAATTGAAAAAATTGACAACATATTTAATTCATTAAATATTTCAAAATATCTTATAATACAACATAAATTAATTCCTCATCCTATATATATTAAAGGGAATTATATAAAATTAAATAGAGAAATTGGACAAACAAAATATGAAAAAAATGGTATAAAATTATGTAAAACAAGTATTGATGAAGAAATAAAAAAAATATTATATAAATATTTTAATAATAATCCTAATGATTTTATATTTAGTTCAGGAGGAAGAGAGGATAGAGATGTAAGAATGTTAGGTAATGGAAGACCTTTTATATATGAAATAAATAATGCTAAAAAAAAATTTAATTTGAATTATGAAAAAATAAATGAAGAATTTAATAAAATATCTAAATTAGTTAAAATTATTAATTTAGGAGAATGTAATAAAAAATATTTTTCTAAATTAAAATCATCAGAGAATGAAAAAATGAAAAATTATGAAGCTTTAATTTATTCAAGTAAAGAAATTAATAAAAGTGATATAGAGAATATTGAAAAAATAAAAGATTTAAAAATAAAACAAATAACTCCTTTAAGAGTATTACATAAAAGAGTATTAAAAGAACGTGAAAAAATAATACATAAAATAAATATTAAAAATTTTATAAATCCACATTTTTTAATTATTGAAATTTTAAGTTCTTCTGGAACTTATATTAAAGAATTTATTCATAGTGATTTAGGAAGAACCAAACCTTCATTAAGTAATTTATTAAATTCAAATTGTGATATTTTACAATTAGATGTTACTGATATTATAATTTAAATATAATACAATATTAATTTTATTTTTATTCATTATACAAATATATCAAAATGTTTAAATACAAATTTTTAATTTAATCAATCAATTCAATGTATTTTTTTTATTTCTCTTTACATTTAATTAAATGTATAATATCTGTATTGGAAATATTAGAATTACTTCTTTTGAATTTATTAGAAATATTTAAATGATTAGTAAGTAAATTATTTTTAACTTTAATTATTGATGGAGAAGATCTTCTTTTAGAAATACCAAAATCATTATCATATTCATTATCATAATCATTTTTAAATTTAATTTTTTTCTTTTTTTTATTAATAATAAATAATTTTTGATGAAGAGAATAAAATAAAGAATGTAAATAGTCAAAATAAGTTTTTTGATCAATTTTCCCAGTTAATAAATATAAAAGTTTTTCTAAATCTTTTGAATCTTTATTTTTTTCAGTCTGATGATTATGATGATGGTGATGATGATGATTATGATTTTCATTATTTATTTCATTACTATCATTATTTGAATTTTGATTCATAAAATATAATCCATGTTTTGCTAAAACTACTTTTTTTCTCTTTTGAAATTTCTGATAATGATGAGAACATTTATTAATAAAAGGTTGAATGTCAATATCTTCTAAATTTGGAATAAAAGATACTCTTGTTTTTTTTGCTGATTGAATTTGTTTTGTTTTTAAATTTATTGTTATATCTCCAAATCTATTATTTAAATAATCTTTTATATTTTGTGAATTTATTCTTATTTTTTGATTAATATAATTTGTTGCTTCTATGGCATTTATTTTTAATAATTTTGTTCTTATAATATTTATTTTTTTATATTCATTTGATTTTCTGTCTGTTGGAAAAATTTCATGTTTATCAAATACGTGAAGTTGACAAAAATCCATTTTCTAATTTATTGATTTCTATTTAAAAATATTATTATATATTTAATAAGTTAATTTCATTTTTATAAATAAATAAAATATTATTATTTAATAATTAATTTATTAACTTTCAATATTCAAATAATTAATAAATACAAAAAATAATAAAAAATTTGAATTTATTTATTCTTATTTTACCAAATTTAATTTTTTATTATTATTTATATATAATTATTTTTTCCTTTGATATTAAAAATACAAAAAATTTAAAATAAAGAAATTATTTAAAAAAGACATTATTATATTTTTTTATAATTCAAATTCTTTTTTCTTTTTAGTTTAGCAATTTAAAAAAACACTTATTTACCAAAAAATTATTCATTTCTAAATTTTAGTAAAATTTTCAATAATTAAATTAGATGTCATTTATTATTTATTTCTTTTTATAAAAGGCAATAAAACAAAATTTTAAAAATATCCAACTAAAAATTTTAATTTTAATTTTATCAAAAAATTCAGAAAATTTATAAATCAAAAATGAAATATTTATTTAAATAGTTCATTTAAATATTATCTATTTTTAAATTAATAACAAAAAATGGAAAATAATAAAATTACATTTCCACAATTTGATTTAAAATGTAAATTACATAAGAAAACAAAGATAGCTTATTGTATGAATTGTAAAATTAATATTTGTAAATTATGTTTAGAAAAGCATCCTATAAAAGAACATAATGTAATTCCATTTTCACAAATTAAATTTCCAAAGCAAGAAATATTAGAATTAAAAAATTTATTAAATGAAATTGATTCAAATATAGATAAATTAATTAAAATAAAAGAAGAAATAGAATTATTAATATATCAAATAAAAAATACAATAGACAATTCTTCTATATATGCAACAAATCCAGAAAACAATTTTATTAATTATTACATAAATAGTTTAAAAATAATAAAAGAAAAAACAACAATAAATAATGATTTCCAAATATTAAATTTAAATGATGTAAATGAATCATTTGAAGAAAAAATACAATTAACAAATTGTAATTTAAAATATCTTAAAACTTTAAAACCTCATTATGATTGGATTTTTTCTTTATTATCATTTCCATCAGGGAATTTAGTATCAGTTTCTTGTGATCAATCAATTGCAATATATAATATTAAATTAGAGATTATTCAATTTATAAATTATGCTCATCAAGAACCTTTGACTTGTTTAAGTATAAAAGATGATTATAATTTTATTACTTGTGCAAATGATGGAACAATTAAAATTTGGTCTAAAAAATTTGGTGAATTTAAACTTGATGAAACAATTTCAAATGCTCATTCAGATTCAATTAATAAAATTATATATTGTTCTAATAATGATATTATTTCTTGTTCAGATGATAAAACAATTAAAATTTGGAGAATATATAAAAATAAAAAATATCAAAATTTAATTACTATTAATCATAACTCAACAATATCATCAATATTATTATTAGAAAATGAGAATATTTTAATTACTTGTGGAAAAGAAGAAACAAAATTTTATGATATATTATTTTATACAAATTTAAAAACTTTAAATTCAAAATGTGGAAGTTGGAGTTCATTACAAAAATTAGATAATAATAGAATTATAACTGGAGGAGGTAATGATAGTATTATGAAAATAATATCAATTCAAAATAAAGAAATTATTAAAGAAATTAATAATTCTTTTGTTTGTTGGGCAATTTGTATTTATGAAAATAAAGGAATTTTTTTAACTGGAGGAATGAGTAAAAAAATTAATATTTTTAGAATAGATAATTATGAACTTATTAATACTATTACCAATTGTCATAATGGTCCAATTTGTGGGATTACTTTAACAAAAGATAGAAAAATTCTTTCTTATTCCCAAGATCACAATCTTAAAGAATGGGAAATACAATAATTTTAATTCATTATTGATTTTTTAATCAATATTATTTTTTTCCCATTATAATTCTAAACATTCATTGAAAATAATATTTAATTTATTAATTTTATATAAATTAATATTTTTAATTAAGAAAGATATATTATAATAAAGCATATTTGAATATATGAAAAAAATAAAATTTTCTTCTTTAAAAATAAATAATTTAAAAATATTCGTATGAAAATAATTAATACTTTTTATAATGATATAATAGAAAAAAATATAAAAAAGATATTAATTAAATTATTTAAATAATCTGAAGAAAAATAAAAAAATATCCCCAATTTCCCCTATATTTAATTAAATAAAATTAATTATTTTAATTTAAAAACTCAACTCATTGTTTATAAATTAAAAAATAATTGATTAATTTTATTTAGTTAAATATAGGGGAAATTTGGGATATATGCATTATCATATTTTTTATTCTATAAAAATAATATTAACTACATATTTTTTTTTTTAATTAAATTAACTTAAAATAACATTAATAATATTTTCAAACCCTAAAAAAATTTTTTAAATAAAAAAAAGATTGTTCAAAATCTAAACCTATTATACGAATTATACATAAAATCCTTAACACAATCATCAGCATCACTTAAAAAAGGTCCATGTAAGTAATCAATATAAGCTTTTTTAACTTCAAAATCATTTAAATAATATCTATGATGACTAAAATCAAAATCATCATTTAATTCTTTAATTTTCTTTAAATACAATTGAATATATTTTTTCCAATAATTATGAATATTTTCATAAGGATGTTTAACTTCTCCTTTACTAGAACGAGTACATTCTCTTTCTTCAATATAATTACCATTATAAGTTGAACTTTTATATTCACAAAGATCCATATAAGGATCTCTATTAATTTTTCCTATTTCAATATATGAACATTTATGATTTAAAACAATTCCACTTTCACAAGCCAAAGGATTTGAACATGAAGTTTTATCTTTTAAAGAACCAATTCTAATACATTTTGGTTCAACTTCTTTAATATGAGCTCCAATTGTAGCACAAACTAAACCTTTATCACAATTACCAAAAGCTCCATTTTTTTCTTCTTCATTAAGTTCAATTATACAATTTTCATTTTCTTTTTTTAAAGGAAGACATTTTTTATCTGATTTATTTGTTATGTCATAACATGCTAAATTTGATGAACATTGATTTGTATGTTTACAAGGTTCATCTTCTTTTAAACCAATACAAGTATTATTTGAACAAAAACCACTAAAACAATCACTATTAAAGACACAATAATCTCCATGAAAACCAGGAGGAAAATTTGGAACACATACTCTATATGTATATCCTTCTAATACTTGACAATGATAATCTGGAGGACATTTTTCAATATATGTTACTTCATGAGTTATTGGAGGATCTTCTGTTATATAATGGTCTATTATCATACAACGATTTGTCTGTTTTTTAACCACACATTGCCATGTCGTTATTTTATGATATGTTGTTGTTAATGGAATTAATATTAAAGTAAAGAGGAAAAAGAGTTTCATTTTTTGAATTTTATATATTTTTTTATCGTTTTAATAAATTTTTTATCAGAATATTAAAAATCAAATTTTTTATTTGAATTTTTAAATTTTTTAAGGAAATAATATTTATTTAGATATTATTTTAGTTGTTAAATCTATTATATATATATATTATTTTGGCTTTATATTTTAAGGATTTTAAAGATTTGTTAATTTTTGAATTTGATTATTATAATTATTAATTTTAAAATTGATTCATTTAGTTTATTAATTTTTTCTACTAATTATTTAATTGGCATTAATATAAGTTCTTATCTAATATTATAAATTTTTGAATTTTTTTTATTTGTAATCTTTTGAAAATGTATTAAAAAAACTGAATAAATGAACTCTAAGATTTCAAATAATTTATTTAATAATTATTTTTTATTTATAAAAATTTAAATCACTTAATAATATCTAAAATATTAAGAAATAATAAATATATATATATATTAATTAAATAAATATATATATTCTAGAAATCTTATAAAAACTTATTATTACAGAATTTCAGAAATATTTTAAAATAAAGATAAAAATTAACAAAAAATGGAAAAACCAATAATTATTGATTATTTTTTACAATTTAAATGTAATTAAACTTAAAAATAATCTAAAAGTCCACACATTTATTTTAGAGTATAAAAAAAACTCTAATATTAATTCTGTTTTTTATATTTTTAAATAAATTTATTTAATATAAGTATAGATTTTATTTTATTTTTTTAAATCTTGAAATTATTTAAATAGTTCTTATATAATAGAATTTAAAATAATAAAATTTTTATCTAGATAATTAAAGAAAATTTGTAAAAATATTAAAAAAAAAAATAAAAATAATAATTTGTTAAAATAAAATTTATTTGAATTCATTTAAAATTTTGTTATCATTACAAGTTATTTTACATTTTTTCTTTACACCATCAAAAATACCTTCTAGAAAAGTAAGTTTTGTAGAAGTAAAATTACTTATATTTAAATCCATTAATGAAGAACAATTTTGAAACATATTACCCATATTAGTAACATTTTCAGTTTTAAAACTAGATAAATCTAAGCTTTTTAATGAAGAACAATAAGAAAACATATTACTCATATAAGTTACATTTTCAGTATTAAAATTCGAAACATTTAAATTCTCTAAATTTGTACATCCAAAAAACATACAACTCATATTTTTAATATAAGCAGAATTAAAATTAGTTAAATCTAAAGAAATTAAACTTTTACAACTAAAAAACATATTACTTGAATTGACTAAACAATATTTATAACTAAATTTAATATTATATTTTCCTTCTTTTGGAAAAGGATATTCAAATTTAAAAGCAATGCTTTCATCATTTAAACTTATTTGACAAAAATCTTTTATTTCTTTTAAATTAATTGATTTTGGTTCATTATTATAATTTAAAATTTGTGTTGGTTTATTTATATTATCACTTTTTATTTCATAATAAGATATTGCAAAATTTTTAGTAGGATCAATTTTATGATATTCTTGTTTTCCAATTTTAACTATATCATCTTTATTTTCTACTTTAGGTTCTATTTCTTTTTCTGGTTTTAATACATCATCTAAATCAGTTTCTGCATCTATTTTTGGTTCTGCTCTATGACGTTTTTTGGATTCGTCTGCACTTCCACAACAACCCATTTTTATTTTTAATAATATATTATTTTTTTAATTAAGTATCTATTTTTTGGATTTTAATATTTTATTTAAATTATATTTGAAAAAAATTTAATTTTTTAATTTTAATTATTTTTATTTTGAATAAATTTAAGATTTTTTAAATTTGTATATAAATTATAATTTAATTTAATATTTTTTAACCTTATTTTTATCTTTTCATGTTTTTAATTATAGAATTAATTTATCATGTTATATATATTTGAAACATTATTTTAATTTATTGACAACCTCTCTATAAAGTAAAATCAGTTTCTTTTAAATTATTATCAAATTTTTCTAAAAGTATTTTTTTTTTTTTTTTATTTTTTTTTTTTTTTTTTAAATTCAATAAATTTAAAAATAAATATTAATAATTTTAAAAAA
>JAEEGK010023283.1_pt1 | contig 12932 bp, 8 predicted proteins | sample 8958771 | NCBI WGS metagenome assembly JAEEGK01 (sample SAMN16246547, study PRJNA631951) | gut metagenome | biome: gut microbiome; feature: rumen; material: SC-attached | host: Bos | place: Iran: Karaj | collected 2018-10 | reverse complement strand
TTAAATATCATTTTTTTCCAAATTTTTAGTTAATATTAATGATAAAATATTTTACTTAAATAGTATATATAGAATATTATTTTATATTATTAAAAAAAATAAGAATCATCAAGAATAAAAGTATTTTATTTTTAAAATAAATGATTAATTTTAATTAAAAACAAAGTTTTAAATATATTTTTTATGAATTTATGAGAAAAATAGATTCCTTTTTTCATATATTATTTTCAATTATTATCTTAAGACAAAAATTTAAAAATTATTAATTATTAGAAGTACCTATATTTTCATTTTAAATTGGAATTAAAAGTAAATAATCACAATTTTAAGTCATTGATTATTGAATTACATAAATTATTAATAATCAGAATAACAACATTTGTATATATACTTACGGAAAATTTTCCACTTAAAATAAGCCATATTAGAAAAAAGTTAAAAATAATTTTGAAGAAATGTTCAAAAAATTAAAATTGTAAGATTATTTCCTGTAAATGTATTATGTGGATTAAAACATAAATATGGGTTTAATTTGTGATCTTTTTGAGCTCTTTGAATGAATGTGAAAAAAGAAGAATACTATAATGATTGTCAGGAATTAATAGATGAATGTAAATAATTTCATAAATTGGATTAAAAAAAAAATTAAGTTTATTTTCTCTTCTTTCTTATTTTGTACTTTAAATTCATTATCAAAAATTCTTTTCACATTTATATGAATCAATTAAATTTACATTGAAAGAATTCATGAATTTAAGTTAAAAAAATTTAATAAAATGAGTAATAATTTATAGATTTAATTTTTATGAATATTAGAAAGATTATAAGTATTACTTTCATTAATATTATTACTAATATTTCTATGATGAACTTTAGGAAGTTTTATACTTTTACTTATTTTATAATCATTTAAATAATTATTATAAATATCATTATTTTTTTCAATCAAAAAATCTTCATTTTTAAAATTATCAGATATAATATTTGTTCCAAATAAATTCCCATCAATAATTTTTTTATTTTTATCAAAACTTTCAATTTTTGGAATTTGAAAATTTTCAAAAGAAATTCCTTTTCTTTTTGCCCAATTCATTTTAATTCTGTTAAATTTCATAGAATAACTTTTATAATTTCCTTTCAAACAATTTTTATTTTCTAAATTTTGAAAAGGTAATTTTCTATCAGTATTAAAATTTTCATATTTTGAAAATCCACTATAAATATTTAAAGGAGATAAATTTTCTGTGTTTAAATAATTATGATTATTTTTTCTATATATTTTACTATTATTATTTGATTTTATTTGATTGAATATACTTAATTTTTGTGATTTTTCCTTTTTTATTGTTTGAATATTTAACATTTTTCTAAATGAATTTATGTCTCCTTTTGATAAAAATTTTTCAAGTAAAATATGATGTTTTTTTTCTATTTCATCTTCTTCGTTTTCCATTTAAGTTATTTTTTTATTTATTTTATTTTTAAAAAAATATATTACCAATAAATTTTTATTAAATGTATGTTGAATATTTCGTTTAAACAATTCATCATTAATTATTTTGATGTTATAAAAATTTTTTCAATTTTTAACATTAATTATAATTTCTTTAAGTTTGATTAACTAATTCATTAATTCTTTATTTTTTTTCTTTTATCTTCAATATTATTTTTAGATAAATTTAATTTATTATTATCGTTATTCATATAAAATAATTCTTTTTTCTAATATTTTATTTCAATTTCAACAAAATATTTTAAATTAATTAATAAAAACACCATTATTTTCTAAATTTCTCTCTTTTATTTTTGATGAGCAATTAAAAAATTTTTATATGAAGAAGTTAAATTTTCTTTTATTTATTTTTTTATTACTCCTTATATTCATTTGTTTAAACATTTTTTAATAATATAAATGGTTTAATTATTTATTTTCATCAATTATGAGTTTTTCATAAATAAAAAACTAAAACAATTAATTTTTAAATCGGATTGATTACCGTTATAATATATAATCATATATAACATAAAAAAATAAAAAAATAATATATAATCAAAATATCCAAAAAAAAATTAATAAACTATAAGAAAAAGCACAAGTTTTAAAGAAAAAAAAAATGTCAAACTTCAATATAAATAAATTTCCAATATTACCGTTAAATAATATAGAACAAACAACACTGACTCAACTTCAAATTCAAAATTTGATATATTTATATTATTTTTACAACGAATTTACTTCTTCAATTATTAATGGAAGTGAAAAAATTAAAAATATAAATAATAATAACATAGAAAATAGCTTTTTAAATTTAAATGAAAAAAATATTTTAAATTCTCAAAAAAAAAAATTTCCAATAATAGAAGGAAGAGAATATATAATAATAAATAAAAATAATAAAAAAAAAATTTTCTGTTGTAAATATCCAAATTGTAATAACATATATCGTTCAAAAGAGAATTTAATTTTACATTTTAAAAATAAGCATTTAATGGAAAAACCATATCATTGTAATTTTTGTAATGCTTCTTTTTCACATAGAAATGGAAAAATTTATCATGAAAGAAAAGAACATACTAAAATATTTCCACATATTTGTTTATTTCAAAATTGTCAAATGAAATTTCCTAGTAAAAGTTCTCTTAATTATCATTTAAAACATACTCATAATTGTCTTTAGAAAATTTTTTTTTATGGTTTTTATTTTTTTTTATTTTTGGATTTTTTTGTATATTATTATTTTAGGTTTTTTTGAGAATTATTTTTTCAATAATTTATTACAAATTTAGTTTTTTGTATATTTGATTCCATTAAAAAAATGATTTTTTTAGTTATAATATATTAAATATATTAAAAAAGATATATGATAAGATTAAATTTTATTTTTAAAACCTTTAATTTTATATTTTTTAAACACCCATTTTATTTTTAATATATAAAACTTAAAAATTAAATAATTCCTTTGCAATTTGAGATTTTATTTTAAAGAATAACTTCTTTGATAATTGATCATTATTCTTCCATAAAAAAATTTTTAACGCAAAAATTTTTTAAATTATTTAATGTTAAAATCTATAATAAAGTATAGTTTATTTTATAATTTTTAATATATTATTTTTTATTTTTTTAAATTAATTGTTAGAATAAATGAATAATATTTAAAAAAAATTTGTTTTTTGAAAAAATTTTTTTCTATATAAATATAAAACTAATCTAATATATAATTACTTTTTAATTTCCATTTGTTTTTGTTGAGTAATTTTTGTAATTAATAATTTATTATTGCTTTTCTTAAGAAAATCACATAAACTTTGTTTTTTATTTTTTAAAATAATTTTTTTAGTAAGATTACTAACTTTAATATCTGAATTTCCATTAATAATACTAAGACAACTGAAATTATGCTGAGAATTTTTTTCAGTAGATTTCTCTTTACTTCTCTCTCAATAAGATTTATTATATTCTTTATTTCTTGTAATAACATCTATTCTTTTACCCATTATTTTTTTATATTCACTTAATTTTTCATTTGTTTTAATTTTTTCAATTGGTAAAGATTTCTTCATTAAATTAATTCTTATTACTGATTTTTCTTTTGAAACTCCTGAATTTATATAAGTCGAATTTGTTGAACTCATATTTATAAGATTTGTATATGAATGACTTATTAAATTACTGTTTGAATTACTCTTTTTAAAAAATTTTGATTCAAAATGTTTTATTTCTTTTTCTTTTTCATTTATTAAATTTTTTAATTTATTTTCACTTTGAATTAAATTATTATTTATTTCTTCTAAATTTTTTAATTTTAATTTTAATTTATCAATTTTTGTTACATATTTTGAAAGTTTTTCTTCATTTTGTTTATAATTTTCCTATATTATTTTAATATAAATTATATACTAATTTCTTTGCTAATATTAAATTTTCTTTTTCTAATTCATCGATTTTATCTAATAAACTTTCTAAATATAATTTTAACTGATGTTGAATTCCAATATGTTCTCTATTATTACTTTCTTCTTTTCTTAATAATATTTCATAATCTTCTGCAAAACATTCATTTGATTTATAATTTAAACTTTCTTTTAAATTTGCAAATTGTTTTTCTGATTCAATGGTTACTGATATATCAAATGAAGATTTAATGTATTCTATTAATGTTAATAAATTTTGCTTATTTAAATTATTAATTTCAAAATCTAATTCTTCTTTACAATTTTCTTTCTCTTTATTCTAATTTATTATTATAATTCTTTACTTTTTGAAAATAATTTTTTTTAATATGTAAATATAATTGAATTAAAGCTTTTTTTACTTTATTAAAATCATCATTCATTTTATTTTGAGAATTATATTATTTTTCAATCCAAAAAAATTTTATCATTTTAAAAAAAATATTTTTAATAATTAATGTTAAACACAATATCCCAAGAGAATCCATTACAAGATGAAGAGAAAGTAGGAATGAAACTTCAACAACCTCGAAACAAAGCTCCTTCATCATTTCAAATAACAGCAGAGCAAATAATAAAAGAAAGTCAAGCACATAGAACAGATGAAATAGCAATTCCAATTCAAGTAATAAACGATGAAGATGAATTAAATGATTTTAAATTAAGAGTAAGAAAAGAATTTGAAGACCAACTTCGTCGTCAAAAAGAAAATATAAATTGTTGGTTAAAATATGCAGATTGGGAACAACATCAAACAGAATTTGTAAGGGCAAGATCAATATATGAAAGAGCAATAGAAATAGATTATAAAAATGAAAGTATTTGGATGAGATATGCAGAAATGGAAATGAAACATAAATTTATAAATTATGCAAGGAATGTTTTTGAAAGAGCTTGTAAATTATTACCTAAAGTAGATAAATTTTGGTTAAATTGGACTTTAATGGAAGAAAAATTAGGTAATTATATTGGAGCAAGAGAAATTTATAAAAGTTGGATGAGTTATAATCCTGATGATAAAGCTTGGATTTCTTTTTCTAAATTTGAAGAAAGAATGGGACAAATTGATAATTGTAGAAATGTACTTTATGATTATATGAATGTTAAAAATAGTTCTCAGAGTTATATTAAAGTAGCTAAATTTGAAGAAAAACATCATAATATTAAAAACGCAAGAAATATTTATGAGAAAGGAATTCAAAATTTAGGAAATGAAGCTTTGAAAGAAAAATATTTTATGGAATACATTAAATTTGAAATGAAATATAAAAATTATGATAAATGTAGAGAATTATTTAAATTCGCTTTAGAAAATATTAAAGAAGATAAAAATAAATTAAGCGAATTTTATGAAAAATTTGAAAAAATGTATGGAACAAAAGAAACATTAGATGAAATGATAATTAATAAAAGGAAATTATATTATGAAAATGAATTAGAAAAAAACAATATGAATTATGATTTTTGGTTTGATTATTTAAAATTAGAAGAAGATTATGGAACAAAAGAATCAATAAGAGAATTATATGAAAAAGCAATAAGTAATGTTCCTCCAATAAATGAAAAAAAATATTGGAGAAGATATATTTATTTATGGATAAATTATGCTTTTTATGAAGAATTAATTAATAAAGATATTGAAAGAGCAGGGGAAATATATAAAAATGTATTAAACCTAATTCCACATAATATATTTACATTTGGAAAAATATGGATTCTTTATGCAGAATATTATATAAGAAATAATAATTTAGATAAAGCAAGAAAAATATTTGGATTAAATTTAGCAGTGTGTCCAAAAGAAAATGTAATAAAAAGATATTTAAATATTGAAGAAGATTTAGGTAATATAGATAGAGTAAGAACAATATTTCAATCGTATATAGAAAAAAAACCAGAAAATTCAAAAATGTGGATTAAATATGCTGAGTTTGAAAAAGATTTAGAAGAATATGAAAGATGTGAAAGTATATATGAAGCTGCTTTAACAATTAATTTAGATTATCCTGAAGATGTTTGGAAAAGTTACATTAATTCAGTATATGAAAATCATGATAAAGTTATTAATTTATATGAAAGATTATTAAAAAAATCTAAACATATTAAAGTCTGGTTAAGTTATATTAAATATGAATTGGAAATGGAAAAAATAGATAAAATGAGAAATTTATGTCAAAGAGCGATTGATTTTTTTAAAAAAGAAAATTTAAAAAAAGAAAGAAAAGAAATTATTGAATTTTGGATTAATTGTGAAAAAGATGATAATGAAAAAGAAAAAATTAAGAAAATGTTACCTTCTATTAAAAAAATTACTAAGAAAAATGAAGAAGGAATTATTGAAGAAGTTGATGACTTAGTTTTTCCTGATGATGAAAAAGAAAATAAAGGTTTGAAAATATTAGAAAATGCACTTAAATGGAATGAAAATACTCAAGAATAAAAATATATGTAATTATTATATATAATAAACCTTATTTATAAAAAATAAAATAATATAAATTAAAATTAATAATTTTGAAAAATAAATGCGATAAATAAAATAAAAATTGTTTCATTATATAATTTTATATTTATAATTCACAAATATTTATAAAATAATTATATACTATTACATAAAATATATTTTTCCTCAAAAATTAAAAACAAATATCACAACTTCTTCCATCATTTTCTTTATTAATTTCTTGTTCATAATTAAGTGAAAATACTTTATCTTCATTTTCAAATTTAATTCCATTTTTTTCTTTTTCTAAATCATATTCATATAAAATTTTGGCGGAATTAAAAATAAATTCTTGTGCATTAAATCCATCTTTAGCAGAAGTTTCTAAAAATAAATCAAAATTATTTTCATTTGAAAAATTTTTTCCTTCTTCAAAACTAACTTCTCTATTTGAATCTAAATCCATTTTATTTCCAATTAAAATTAATTTTATATCACTTGAAGCATAAGATTTAATTTCTCTTAACCAATAATTTATAGTATTAAAACTTTCAATATCATCAATTGAATAAACTAAAATTGCTAAATTAGTTCTTTTATAAAAAGTAGAAATTATAGATTTAAAAAGTTCTTGACCACATGTATCCCAAGTTTGAAGTAATATTTTTTTTTTGTCAATTTCTGTTAAAATATTATAATATTCAAACCCTAAAGTTGATTGACTATTTACATTAAATTGATTTCTAAGAGCTTTTATTATTAAAGAAGTTTTTCCTACTCCTGTATTTCCTATTAATATTATCTTAAATTTTTTATCTGCTTTATATTGTTTATTTATATTTTGCTTTATATTTTTTAAAGAATTTTCATTATCCTTCGTTTCCTCTTTTTTTATATCTGTCATAATAATTTAAAACTATTATTTAATATATTTTATTTATATTTTTTATATTAATTGAATTAATTATTTGGAAAAAAAAAATAATAAAGTTTATGATATATATTTATTTTGAAACACCCATATCCAATAAGAGAAAGATAAATTATATCAATTTCTCATAAAAAACATAGGAATAGTGAAGTTTATTTATCCGGCTTATATTTAATATATTAAAGTAAAGATTGAAAAAAACCCAAGGATTTATTTATTCCTCTTTTTTAATCTTGAGATTTAAAATGCATATCTCCTAAAAATAAAATATAGGTCAACCTTTGTTCACATATTTCTAAATATATATTCCAGGTATACCAGTCAGGCAACTTAAAAATTTTAAATTGTATCAAAAAAAATTCTTTCTTAAAAAGTTAAATAAAAAATAATGATAAAAACCTCTTTAAAAAAAAAACAATAAAAAAAACATATATAAAAAAATGAAACCAAAAAGCGAAAGTGTGAAAGTAGCAATCCGTGTCCGTCCAATGAACTCACGTGAGAAGCAAGAGAAATCAACAATATGTATATCAGTAGATAACACAAACAACACAGTAGCAGCAACATCATCGAAAAATGAAACAAAAACGTTTCAATTTGACTATGTTTACGACATGGATTCTACTCAGCGTCAAGTATACGATGAAGTGGCTTTTCCAATAGTAGATTCTATATTCCAAGGTTACAATGGAACAGTATTTGCTTATGGTCAAACTGGATGTGGTAAAACTTATACTATGATGGGAATTATTAATGATCCTAATTTAAGAGGTGTTGTTCCTAATGCTTTTGATCATATTTTTGGATATATTAAAACTGAAGGAATTAGTAAAAAATTTTTAGTTAGATGTTCCTTTGTTGAAATTTATAATGAAGAAGTTAGAGATTTATTGAGTAAAAGTGATAAAGCTCTTGAAGTTAGAGAAGATCCTAAAAAAGGGATTTTTGTTAAAGAATTAACTTATATTAGTATAAGTAATACTAATGATATTCAAAAATGTCTTGAAAGAGGAAACAATAATAGACATGTTGGTGCAACAAGTATGAATGATAAAAGCTCTCGTTCACATAGTTTATTTACTGTTTATTTAGAAATAGAAGAAGGTGAAGAGAAAAATAAAAAAATAAGAAGTGGAAAATTAAATTTAGTGGATTTAGCAGGAAGTGAAAGAGTTGGTAAAACAAATGCGACTGGAAAAACATTTGATGAAGGGAAAAAAATAAATTTAAGTTTAACAGCTCTTGGATCTGTAATAGATGCTTTAGCTTCGAATAGAAAGCATATTCCATACAAAGACTCTAAATTAACAAGATTACTTGCAGATTCATTAGGAGGAAATACAAAAACAGTAATGTTTGCTAATGTTTCTCCTGCTTCTTTTAATTATGAAGAAACTGTTGGAACTTTGAGATACGCTTCAAGAGCTAAATTAATTAAAAATGCTCCTAAAATTAATGAAGATCCTAAAGATGCTTTATTAAGGAAATATGAAGAAGAAATCAAAGCTCTTAAAGCTCAATTAGGAAATAATGGAATTGGTAATAATGTTAATTTAGGAGTTGAAAGTAATGGAAATGATGAAGAAAAAGAAATGTTACTTAGAAAAATTAAAGAATTAGAAAGTGGGATGATTAATGGGAATAATAATAATATTATTATTAGTAATAATAATAATAATAAAGAAGAATTAGAAAAAATTGAAAGAGAAAATGAAGAAGAAAGAAGAAAATTTAAAGAATATAGAGAACAACAAATTAAAAATGCTGAAGAAATGGAAAAAAAATATCAAAAATTAGAAGAAGAGAAAAAAAAGGAGGAACAAGAATTACAGAATAATATGAAAAAATTACAAGAAAGAGTAAAATATTTATCAGATGAAATAGAAGATTTAAAATATGATAATGAGAAAGACAGAGCAGATTTCTTAGAAAATATAAAAGGAATAAATAGAGATAATATGTTATATAAAGGGATAATAAAATATTTATTAAGTGATGTCGAATTAAGGAAAATAATAGATATGAGTAGATATAATGAAGATAATGACACTTGGAAAATTCATCCTTTTACAATAAGAGAAAAACAACTTTTACTTCCAAATGTAAAACCAAGTCAAATTCCAACTTTTATAGAAGGAAATTTACATAGAAGAGAAATTTTAATGGATGATAATAATAATGGAAGAAGTAATAGATTTGAAGATAATGATTATGATAATGATGATTGTAATAATAATATTGATTCTAATTATGATAATTTAATGAGAGAAAGTAAATTTAAGAAAGATTATTCTTTAGAAAGGAATAATTCTGTGAAAAAATTAGTTTTATCGAATGAAAAATTGAAAGTATCTAAAAAACCAATTAATTTTAGTTCAAATATTAGAGAAAATAAATTATATAAAAAAGAGTCTACAGATAATATTTTTAGAGGAAATCAAAATAATATTAATGTAAATAATACAAATATAAGTATTTTAATGCAGAAAGAAAGAGAAAAATATGAGCAACTTAAAAATATTAGTCCAATAAACAACAATAATAATAATTTAATGAATTCATCTTCACATAGAAAAATCATATCATTAAAACCAATTAAAAAACAAGGAAAATTAGTTTTAGACCCAATAAGAGGAGGAAACTCAAATAAATTAGAAGTTTCATTTAAAGCTACTTTAGAATTAGGAGGATATAATCCTATTGGAAATAATATTAGATTAAGTCAAATTAATGAACATGAACATGAAAATTATTGAAACTATTTTTTATTATTTTTTTATATATTTGTATATTTTAAAAGGAAAATATTTTTTCTTAAATTATATATTCATACTTAAAAAAAATTTTTAATATTCTTATTAATAAAAAATATTGAAATTAAATTTTAAAAAAATTTCATAATCAATTAAAAGAATTTGAAAAGATAAGAATGATAATGATATATAACTAAAATTTGTATTAATTAATTTAAATGTTTATTTAATTTCAAGTATTTTAATACTTTATAAAAAATTGTACAATTTCAAATAAAATTTATATACACGAAAAAAAAACCTAATTTTATTAAAAAGCATATTATTTATAAAATAAAGCAATAATTTCAATTATCCCTATAATTAAAAATTATCAAACCAGGATTTAGCTTCTTTATTTAAATTATTATTATTTTTATTTATTTCTTCAATATTAATAATAACATCTTTATCAAATCTTATTTTATCATTTTTTTTTTTATTTTCAATTTTTTCTTTTTGTATAAAATTTAAAAACGGACTTGATATATTATTTAATATATTTTCTTCATTTAATTTAACAATTAAAGGATAAAAAGGAGGTTCTAATTTTCTTCTTTTTAACATTTTAAAATTAAAATTTTTAAAAAATTCCAATTTACAAATATCTTTAAAATTACAAATTCTTTTTTTTTCATCTTTTTCTAAAATTTTTTCAATAAACTGTTTGAAAAAAAGATTATTTTTACTTTCATTTTCTTGATAATCAATATTTTTATTTAATATTTCTTTATAAACAGTATCAATATTTAAAGCATTTTTTCCAAAAGGAAATTCTCCATAATATAAATAAAATAAAATAATACCAACACTCCAATAATCACAAGAATAAGAATATTCTTTTCCATTTAAAATTTCTGGAGCAATATAAAAAGGAGTTCCAATTAAAGTTTTAGTTTTATTATTTTTTATTCTTTTTGAACATGAAAAATCTATTAATTTAATATATCCTTTTTCATTTATTATTATATTTTCTAATTTTATATCTCTATGAATTATTCCTCTACTTTTTAAATTATCTAATATTAAAAAAAGAGAAGCAGCATAAAATTTTATTAAATTTATATTTTTATAATTTTTATTCATTTCTATATATTCTGCTAAAGAAATTCCATTTATATATTCTTCAACAAAAAAACACCAATGATTATTTCTTAATGTTTTTACATATGAAATTATAAATGGATGATCTAATCTTTTTGATGCTTTTTTTTCATTTATTATACAACAACTTATTTTATTTTTTGCATTTTTTCTATTTTGATAATCAACATAAATTGCTTTAATTACATAAAAATAAATTTTATTATGTACTAAATATATTTTACTATTTTTCCCATTATATAATGTTGATATATAAAATAATTTACTTGGGAATAATTCTATATCTTCTAAACATAATTTTTCCTTTATTAAATTATTTATATTTGAATTTGATAATAATTCATAAAAATTATTTTTATCTAAAGAATATAATAATAATTCATCAGAAGAACATTTAATTTCACTTTGAGCATTTTTTTCATTTAATAAAAAAATTTCACCGAAAGAATTTCCTTCATAATATTCTTTATAAGTTAAATCATCAACTTTAAATTTAGTTTTTCCTTTAATAATATAATAAACTTTTTGAACTAAATCTCCTTTATTAATAATTATATCATTTTTTTTAAATTTTTCTATTTTTAATTTTTTAATTAACCTAAATAATTCAAATCCAGTGATTTGATGAAATAAATAAATTTTTTTAATGTGAAAGATAAATTGTCTTAAATTAATTTCTCCAATAAAAATATTTTCTAAAAAATCTTCATAATAACATTCATAAGTAATTAATTGATTAGTATTAACTGAAATATTTAAAGGATTTTCTCCAAAAAAAAATTCCATTCCAATAATATCTCCTGGAAAAAAAGTAATATTTTTAGTACTTTTATTTAGAGTTTTTTTAATTGCTATTCCACTAATTATTATACAAATTTTTTTATATTTTCTTTTTATATTATTATTTTCTTTTTCTAAATCATATATTAATTCACCTTTTTTATATTCTTTAAATTTAAAAATTGGAAATATTTTCTCATAATTTTTATTTATCATTTCATCCAATATTAATTCTTTTGATAAAGTGTTTTTTAAGAAATTAAACATAATTTCTTTTTTAAAATCAATTCCAAAAACTTCAATAAAAGAAAAAGCATGAAAAACATTACAAGAAGTATCTTCTTTAGCAATTAATTTATAATTTAAATTATGATTAAAAATATTATTATATTCTAATAAATCTTCATTATTATCTTCAAAAGATTTGATTAAATCAAAATAATCTCCACTTTTATAATTATTAATTTCTTTTCCTTTATCATCAATTAAAATTAATTCTCCATTTAAAATTTCAAATAAACAATTTAAATCTTCAATTACATTTCCTTTTTTTAAATATAAATGAGTAACTAAATATTCTAAATTTTCAATTATATCCAAATCAAAATAAGAAAAAATAATACAATTAAAAGAATTTTTAGATAATATTTCTCTTGAAATTTCAATAAAAGAATTAATATCAATAATATAAAAATTTAAATCTGAAGAAGCAGTAGCATTATAATTTCTTTTATTATTATCTTTAATTAAAGCAAGTTCTCCAAAAATATTTCCTTCAGATAAAATTAATTTTTTTTTTTTTGAATTAATTTCAACTTTCCCATTTTTAATAATAAAAATACAACTTCCTACATCTCCTTTAAAAAAAATTGATGATTTTTCATCAATTTTAAATTCTTTTAATTCTCTCATTAAATAATTTAAAGTT